>Ga0101943_1000214_pt1 | contig 130980 bp, 117 predicted proteins | sample DewCreD2012metaG_5_FD_75244 | JGI IMG/M metagenome (GOLD analysis project Ga0101943, IMG submission 75244) | Hot spring sediment bacterial and archeal communities from British Columbia, Canada, to study Microbial Dark Matter (Phase II) - Dewar... ... | reverse complement strand
GCGATGTCGTTCTGCACGAAGGCCACGCCCACGTCCCCCCGGGCGATGAGCTGGATGTTGGCCACCGACGCCCCGGAGGTCTGCGCCGTGGCCTGCACCCCCGGCACGCGGCTCGACCAGATCTCGGCCAGCGCCGCGCCCAGCGGGAAGTAGACCCCGGCCGTCCCGCCGGTGGCGACGGCGAGGAAGGTGCGTGGCTGCGCCTGGACGGCGCCCGCACTCAGGACGACACCGATGAGCACGATCAGCATGACGGTGCGCATACGCGTCTCCTCCCCTGTCCGCGCGGGTCCTGCGACGCCTCGCGCGGGTGTTGCGACGTCCCTGCCCTTCCCGCCACCCGGCCCTACGGCTCGCCGGTGACGAAGACCCCACCCCGCACCAGCGCGACCGTCACCCGGCGCGCCACGTCGCCCCACCGGTCGAAGGCCAGCTCCCCCGTCACCCCCTGGAACCGGCGGGTCCCGGCCACGGCGTCCCGCACCTCCCCGCGGTCGGTGCCGGCCCGCCGCACCGCCGTCAGCAGCGGCGGGAGTCCGTCTCGCCGTCCCGGTAGAGCCGCAGGCTGGTCACGGTGACGCCGCGGGCCACGAGCGCCTCCTCGAAGGCCATGGCCACCGCGGTCCCGTACTCGTTGCTGTCGTGCACGACCGCGACCCGCGGCACGCGCGGCCGGTCGGCGACGAAGGCGGCCACCGCGGCCCCCTGGGTCCGGGCCGCGATCGCCGTCCGGAAGACGTACTCGTGGCTGGCCTCGTCTACGGCCAGCTGCGCCCCCTCGGCGGCGGCACGGGCCGAGGCGGCCACCCCACTGCGCAGGGGGAGGATGAGGCCGACCCGCACCGGCAGGCCGACCGCTTCCCGACGGGGCGCGGTGCACCCCGTCATGACGAGGCAGGCCATCAGGAGCAGGGCAGCCGGCGGACGGGCAGCAGGGAGCCTCCCGGCTGCCTTGCTGCGCCTCCCAGGGTCCACCGTCGGGGTCTCGCTCAACGCCCCTCCCCATCCCCGGGCCCCGTCGCAGAAAGAGGAACTCCCGGGCGCCGCAGGCCGCCTGATGCGCTCCCCGATGGCCTCCCCCCCGTGCCGGCGTTGCGCGTCAGGTCGCTGTCCTCCGGGGTGAGCGCGCTCACGGCCGGGCCGGGGCCGGTCACTTCGGAGAGCGTCCGCGGCCCCGGCAGCAACGGGCCCAGCGGCGCCCGCCGTACCGTCGCCCGGTAGGCCTCGTACAGGTAGGGGGGAAAGGTGGTGTGGCGTCTGCGGCCCGTGACGGTCGTCACCGTCGACGCCCAGGTTGCGGCTGGCCCGGAAGTGCAGCGCCAGCTCCTCCCGCCCCAACGCCGCCAGGATGGCGATGGTCACCAGGTTGCGCGTGCGGCGGTCGAGGTGGGGGCGGGCCCACAGCGCCCCCCAGGCGTACTCGGTGATGAAGCGCTGGAAGTCGGCGTCGAAGGGCGTCTGCGCCGCCTGGGCCCGGGCGACGTGCTCGGCGCCGAGGACCTCCGTGCGCACGCGCATCCCCTCGTCGAAGCGGGAGTCCATCACGGAAGAGGTTCTGTGCCGCCGCCGCGGCTTCCTCGGCGGAGGGCCTCCAGGGCGCGGGGGAGGCGGCGCACCAGGTAGGCCCAGGCGCTCTGCAGCATCTCCGGCCCGTAGCAGTGCGCCCGCTTGGCCAGGGCCTCCTCCGGGCTCGACCAGGTGCGCAGCGGCCCCGCGCTCATGGCCAGCAGCTGCTTCTGGCAGGCCCGCTCCAGCAGGATGGCGGTGAGCACCGCGGTGGCCTCGTCCCCCCCCACCGTGACGATCCCGTGGTGCACCATGAGCGCGGCGTTGCGCAGCCCCACCGCCGCCGCCAGCGCCTGCCCCAGCTCGCGGGTGAGGATGAGGTCGCCGGTGAGCGTGAAGCGGGCCACGTCCGGGGGGACGAAGAGCGTCCCCTCATGCGAGATCGGCCGCAGCGGCTGCGCCAGCGCGGCGAAGGCCACGGCGTGCGGGGCGTGGGTGTGCACCACGGCGTGGACGTCCGGGCGCGCCCGCATCAGCTCGGTGTGGATGGGGTACTCGGCGTGGCGCCGCCCCTCGCCCGCGAGCACCTCGCCGTCCCAGCCGACGAGGAGCACGCGCGCGGGCGTCACCTCCTCGAAGGCCCACCCCGAGGCCTTCATCCACACCCCGCGCCCCTCCGGGTCGCGCAGCGAGACGTGCCCCCAGACCAGGTCGCCGTGGTCGGCCACGGCCAGCACCTGCGAGGCCACGGCCACACGCCGGCGCAGGGTCTCGATCACCGTCCCGCCTGTGGAGGCGCCCATCTCATGCCGCCTATACGCGCCCCCGGCAGCTCCTCCTCTTGCAGGCTCCCGCGCGGAGGCCGAGCGCGCCACCCCAGCCCGCAGGGGCGGCGCCTACGTGGAGCAGCGCGTCCGGGCCGGGGTCCTGGAGGACGGCACGCGGCAGATCCTCCTCCGGGCCGGCGTGGGCGAGCGGATGCGGCGCGAGGGGCTGGTGCACAACGGGGTGAACCTGGCCGTGGACGGGCGGCTGCACCACCCGGACTTCCCCGCCCTCACCGGCGGCCACACCATCATCGTCTACGGGCAGCAGGAGGTGGTGAAGGACCTCATCCGCGCCCGGCTGGCGGCCGGCGGGGACGTGCGGTTCGAGGCGGAGGCCGTGGCCATCGAGGGGATCGAGGAGCGCCCGACCATCGTGTACCGGAGGCCCGACGGCAGCGTGGAGCGGCTGGCCTGCGACTTCGTGGCCGGGTGCGACGGCTCCCACAGCCTGGCCCGGGAGGCCGTCCCTCCCCCGGCGCGCACGGTCTACCAGCGCGCCTACCCGTACGCCTGGCTCGGCATCCTGGCCGAGGCCCCGCCCGCCTCCCACGAGCTGATCTACGTCCACCACCCCCGCGGGTTCGCGCTGTTCAGCATGCGTTCGCCCGCGCTGTCGCGGAACTACCTCCAGGTCGGCGCAACCGAGTCGCTGGACGCCTGGCCGGACGACCGTATCTGGGCGGAGCTCGCCCTGCGCCTCGACGGCGTGGCCACGATCCGCCCGGGCCCCGTGCGGGAGCGGACGCTGGCCGTCCTGCACAGCCTGGTGGTGGAGCCGATGCAGTACGGCCGGCTCTTCCTGGCCGGGGCCCTCGTCGCCTACTACCGGCGCGGGGAGGAGCAGGGCCTGCAGGGCTACACGGCCGCCTGCCTGCAGCACGTGTGGCAGGCGGAGCACTTCTCCTGGTGGATGACGAACCTCCTCCACCGCCTGGAGGACCCGTTCGAGGACCGCCTGCAGCGCGCGCACCTGCGGGCGCTGCTGCGCAGCGAGGCCGCCCGCCGCTACCTGGCGGAGAACTACGTCGGGTTGCACACGAGCGGCCGCTACGTCGAGCGCCTGCCGCTGTGACCGCTACCGGCTCTGCATGACCACGTCGACCAGCGCGGGGCGGCGCTCCCGGAGGACGTAGCGCACCGCGCGCTCCAGCGTCGGCCGCAGCTCCTCGGGCGCCTCCACCGGCCCCCACGCTTCCAGGCCGAAGGCCCGGGCCAGGCCGGCGAAGTCCACCGGGGGATCGACCATGGCCTGACCGATGTGCGCCCGGTCCACCGCGCGACCGCGGGCTCGGGCCACCAGCCGCTGGTGCTCCTCGTCGTTGTAGTAGGAGCGGTTGTTGAACATGACGACGAGCAGCGGGATGCGGTGGTGCGCCGCCGTCCACAGCGCGCCGGGCGCGTAGAGCAGGTCGCCGTCCGGCTGGATGTCGATGCACAGGCGCCGCCGCCCCAGGGCCAGGGCGGCGCCGAGGGCGTGTCCGGCGCCGCAGCCCACGCCCCCGCCCATGGGCGGTCCCACGTAGGGGACGTCCTCGCCGCTTGGCGCCCACGTCCACAGGCGCCGGGTCCAGCCATGCAGGCTGTGGTTCACCAGCACCCAGTCCTCGTCGCGCACGACGTCCCCCAGCTCCAGGGCGAGGTGGGCCAGCGCGATGGGGCGCTCCCCGCGCCGGCGCTCGGCGGCCTCCCGCCAGCCGTCGCGCAGCGCCCGGTGCCGGCGCGCCAGGGTCTCCTGCCGCTCCTCCACCCGGGCGCGCAGCGCGGGGTCCCCGGCCACCGCCCGGGCGCACCGCTCCGCCAGCGCGGGCAGGGCCAGCGCCGTGTCCGCCATGATCGCCAGGTCGACCGCCTCCAGCCGCCCCTGCTCCTGGATCCAGCTGCGGACCATCGCATCGGCCAGCGAGATGTGCGCCACCCGCGCCTGCGGGCGGAGCAGCGGCCGGGCCTGCCGCGTGGTGGGGTCGGTGGTGGAAAGGGCCCGCTGCAGGTCGAAGACGTCGAGGGCCAGCACCAGGTCCGCCTCGGGCAGCAGCGCCTCCTCGGCCCCGGTGAGGTCGAGCGGGTGGGTGTTGGGGAAGTTGAAGCGGTTGCCCAGGTCCACGACCGGCAAGGCCAGGGTTTCGGCCAAGCGCACGAGCGCACCGACCGCCTGCGGGGCGCGCCCGACGTAGTCCGCCAGGACCACCGGGTGCTCCGCTGCGGCCAGCCAGCCCGCCAGCGTCTCCAGCGCCTCCGGGTCGGCCTGGGGGCGGGCCGGCGGGGCGTAGCGGCGCACGTCGGGGAGCGCGATCGCCTCCGTGAGCCGGGTCTCCTGCAGCCCGGCGTCGAAGCACAGGTAGACGGGCCCCTGGGGTTCGGTGGTGGCGATGCGGTAGCCGCGGATGAACGACTCCACGAAGCCCTGGAGGCTGGCCGGCTGGTCGTCCCACTTCACGAAGTCGCGCACGGCGTTGCCCTGCACCAGCGCCGTGTGGATCCAGTCGATCCATGGCCGCCGCGCCTCCACCGGCATGGGCCCGGTCCCGCCGAGCACCAGCACCGGGGTCCGGTCCAGCCAGGCGGTGGAGATGGGCATCGTGGCGTTGAGCAGCCCGACGACGTCGTGCACGATGGCGGCCATGGGGCGTCCGGTCGCCCTGGCGTAGCCGTGCGCCACGGCCACGGCGATGGCCTCGTGAGTGCAGAGGACGAGCTGCGGCCGGCGGTTGCCGCCGTAGTTCACGATGGAGTCGTGCAGCCCCCGGAAGGTGGCCCCGGGGTTGAGGGCGGCGTACTCGATGTCGTACGCGCGCATCAGGTCGACGATCAGGTCAGACCCGTAGGTGCCCTGGGACATCCTGCGTCCCCCTGTCGTGGTCAGCGCCCGGGACGGGAACCGGATGCGGCGCGGCCGGGGGGCGGCGGGCCTGCGGTCGCCCCGCCGGCCCCGCCGCGCTCACTCGATCAGGTAGTGCATGCCCTGCTCGATCAGGTAGTTGCGGTACCAGGCGGCCAGGGCGTCGGCGGGGCGCTGCGGCTCCCGGCGCAGGTCGGCCGGGATGAGCGCCGGCCGCTGCGCCTCGATGATCACCCGGTCCTCGGCCACGATGCGGTCCTCGAAGCGCCGGAAGTCCTCGTCGGACCGCCCGTCGTCGTAGTTCAGGAAGTTGATCATGTAGCCGCGGCAGCGCTCCCGCTCCACCGGCGTGATGAACATGATGATCCCGTAGCAGTGGCGGGCCACCTTGTGGAAGCGGATCTCCGTCGGCCCCAGCGCCTCGTAGGTGTAGGTCACCACCGCCCCCTGGCCGCTGCCGTCGGGGTCGGGCTGGTAGATGCGGATGTTCTCGGCCACCACCCCGGTGGCGGTCTTGCGCAGCCGGTAGGGCTCCACGGTGGCGTGGGCGGGGTCGCCCAGCTCGTCCCCGTGGACCCACGGGAAGTGGGCGACGTCGGCGAAGTTGGCCCAGAAGCGGCTGGCCCCGGCGTTCACGTCGTAGGGGCCGCAGAAGATCTTGCGCCAGGACGGGTCGTCCCACTCGGGGAAGGGCGGGATCTCGTAGCGCGGGGTGCCGAGGCAGGTGAAGACCAGGCCGTAGCGCACCTGCACGGGGTAGGTCTTCCGGGCGCAGAAGTGCGGCGGGATCTTCTGGGTGGGGTGCTGGGGGATGCGCACGACGCGGCCGTCCGGGCCGTACTCGTAGCCGTGGTAGCCGCACTTCAGGACGCCGCGCCGGTAGGCCTCCTCCTGGTCGCGCCGCCCCCGGGCGTTGGGCGAGAGGGCGGAGAGGGGGAAGCCCATGTGGACGCAGACGTCCTGCCACACCTGCACCTGGTCCCCCGCCGCCCAGACGACCAGGTTGCGGCCGAACAGCCGCGCGCGCTGTCGCTGCCGCCGGACGTCCTCCAGCGTCGCCACCACGTACCAGCGGTCGAAGAGGACCGGCTCGACGGGGTCGTCCAGTTCGGGGAGGACCGTCACCCCCTCCATCCCGTCGGCGGCTGTCGCCGGGGCGCTGGCCTCCAGCCCGGCCCGCACCGCGTCGGTCCGCACGGCGTTCACGGCTCGTCCGGCCAGGGGCCGACCACGTTGGGGGCGGCCCACTGCATCGTCAGGAGCTCCTCGGGGGTCAGCCGCTTCCCCGGCGCGGCCCGCAGGACGCCCCGGCGGTCGCGGATCGGCCCGGTAAAGGGCTCGAAGACCGGCTGGCCGTCGCGCAGCGTGGACATCTGGCGCAGCCGCCGCAGGATCAGGTCGTAGGCGTTCACCGTCCCCAGGTCGGCCGTCCGGACCCGCACCGCCTCCAGGCGCGGGCGGAAGACCGGGTTGATCGGCATGCCGAAATCGGCGCCCACCTCCACGGCCCCCTCGGCCAGCCGCCACCAGTAGTCGACGTTCTGCAGGTTGTCGGAGCGGTACTTCCCGGCCAGGACCTTGCGCAGGAAGTCCGTGTAGATGACCTCCCAGTGCTTGAGCTGTCCGGAGACGACGTGGCGCGGGGCGTAGCGCAGGAAGGGAGAGGTGTGGGAGAAGCTGAGCCGGTCGCGCTTGGCCGCCACCTGGGTCACCGTGGGGGAGTCCTCCGTCTGGTTGAAGACGTCGGCGCCCTCGGCCATCAGCGCCTCGGTGGCCTCCTTGGCCTTGGCGGGGTGGAACCACTCGAAGGTCCAACGCACGGCCACCTTCACGCGCGGGTTCACCGCGGCGGCGCAGAGGGCGTAGGCGTTCACGTGCCGCTTCACCTCGGGGATGGGGATGGCGGCCACGTAGGCGATGGTGCCGGTGCGGGTGAGCGCCCCGGCGGCGTAGCCGTTCAGGCAGTAGGCCTGGTAGAGCTCGGCCATGTAGGTGGCCACGTTGGGGGCGCGCTTGAACCCCGTGGCGTGGGCGAAGAGGATGTTCGGGTAGCGGCGCGCCGCGGCCAGCGTGCCGTCCATGAAGCCGAAGCTGGTGGTGAAGATCACCCGGGCGCCCTGCTGCACCAGCTTGTCGATGAAGACCTCGGTCTGGGCCTCCGGGACCGACTCGACGTAGAGGCTCTCCGTGCCCAGCGTCCGGTCCACGATCTTCCGCGCCCGGTCGTGGGCATGGGTCCAGCCGTAGTCGCCGATCGGGCCGACGTAGAGGTAGCCCACCTTCAACCGCGCCTGGGCTGCGAGCGGAGTCGCCAGCGCGACCCCCAGCAGGACCGCACAGCCGACCACCCACCTCCTGCGCACGCTCCTCACCTCCCCGCGCTGAGTTCGGCCGCCGCCGAGGCGAGCCCTCCCGTCGGGGCGTCAGGAGGCCAGGAGGACGTCCCCGTCTGCGGGCAGCATTCCCAGCCCCGCGTAGTAGGCGCGGACCCGCTCGCGCACCGCGGCCAGCGTGGGCCCATGCAGCCGCGGCCCGCCCGGGATCCGCACCATGAACTCCCCGTCCGCCTCCTCCACCGGGACGACCGCGCCGTCCGGCAGCAGGAGGCGGACGGAGCCGGGCGCGGGATGCCCCTCGCCGGCCCCCGATGCCCGGGCGGCCGGGGGGCGTCCCACCAGGCGACGCGGCAGCACGACCCACATGGCTGCCAGGATCCCGAACGTGACCGCCGCCAGCCAGGCTTCCATCCCCATGCGCGACACCTCCTCCGTCACTGCAGACACCCGCAGGCGCTCGCGGGGTGCGGCCTACGTCCCGCCGACCGCGGCCGCCGTGCTCCAGGCCGCGGCCGGCGGGGCCTGCGGCGCTTCGGGGTAGGCCTCGATCCCGTGCTCCGGCACGTCCAGCCCCGCCAGCTCCTCCTCCCGCGAGGCGCGCAGGCCCAGCGTGGCCCGCAGGAGCCAGAACATGAGGACGCCGGTGCCGAGCGCCCAGGCCGTGACGGCCACCATGCTGACCAGCTGCGCCGCGAGCTGCCCCCAGGCGCCGGTGATCAGCCCGCGCACGCCCCCGTAGGTCCCGTCGGCGAAGAGCCCCACGGCGAGCAGCCCCCACAGGCCGCCGCCGGCGTGCACACCCACCGCGCCCACGGGATCGTCCACGTGCAGCCGCCGCTCCACGATGCTCGAGGTGGCCATCATCACGAAGGGGGCCACCGCCCCGATCACCACCGCCGCCCAGGGGGCGACGTAGGCGCAGCCCGCGGTGATGCCCACCAGCCCGGCCAGGGAGCCGTTGCAGGCCAGGACGATGTCGGCCTTGCCCGTGCGCACCAGCCTGGCGTACAGCGCCGCCACCGCCCCGGCAGCCCCGGCCAGCAGGGTGTTCACGGCGATCACGGCGATGCGCAGGTCGGTGGCCATCAGCGTGCTGCCGGGGTTGAAGCCGAACCAGCCGAAGAAGAGGATGAAGGCGCCCAGCACCACGTAGACGGTGTTGTGGCCGGGGATGACGTTGGGCGTCCCGTCCGGGTTGAACTTGCCGGTGCGCGGCCCCACCATGGCCGCGCCGGCCAGCGCCACCAGCCCGCCCACGGCGTGCACGACCCCGGAGCCGGCGAAGTCCTTCGCCCCGGCCCCCCAGGGCAGCGCGGCCAGCCACCCGCCGCCCCAGACCCAGTGGCCGTAGACCGGGTAGATCAGCGCACCGATCAGGAAGCTGTACGCCAGGTAGGCGGTGATGCGCATCCGCTCGGCCACGGCCCCGGCCACGATGGTGGCCGCCGTGGCGGCGAAGACCATCTGGAAGAACCACAGCATCGCCGTCGTCACGTCGTACCCCTGCCCGGTGAGGAAGAACCCGGAGAGGCCGACTAGCCGGTTCCCCAGGTCGAGGCCGGGGGCCAGCCGGGATCCGCCGAACATCAGGGCGAAGCCGAAGGCCCAGAAGGAGAGCGCCGCCATGCAGAAGTCCATGTAGCTCTTCGTCAGGTAGTTCACCGTGTTCTTGGACCGGATCAGGCCGGCGCCGAGCAGCGCAAAGCCCGCCTGCATGAAGAAGACCAGGAAGGCGGCCACCAGCGTCCAGGTGAAGTTCACCGCTGCCTGCGGGTCCCGCCTGATCGTCGCCGTCCCCGCCGGATCGGCCGCCAGCACGCCGCCGGCCAGGAGCAGCACCCCCATCACCGCGAGCGCGGTGCCGACTGCCCACTGCCACGTCCTGCGCATCGTCCACCCTCCTCCTCAGGGCGGCCGCCTTCGGTCGGGGATGCGAAGGCCGTGCCGCCCCGTCTGGCGAGGCGTCACGGCCTCGTCGTCCTGCACGCCTGCCCTGCTGTGCCGTCGGCAGGCTCGCCGGGCCGCTGGCCCGGCCCTGCCCTGACCAGTCGCCGCACTGGTGCGACGCTGCCGTCATGCCACCCCGGCGTTGGCGCGCCGGGGTGGATCCATCACGGCGCGGCCACCTGGCCCTCCACCACCGGGGCCGGCACGGCGGAGGTCCCGGCCAGCGCCCGCGCCGCCGCCCCGCGCGGCCGCACCACCCGTAGGATCCGCCGCCAGCGCGGCCAGCCCGCCAGGAGGGCCGCGGCCCGCGCGCTGCCGGTGCGGACCCGGTGCAGGTAGAGCAGCCAGCGCACCGCCCGCAGGTCGTCGACGCCGGGCTCGGCGACCACCACGTCCGGGTGGCAGTCCCGGGCGAGCGTGCCCGCCTCGTCCAGCACCACCGCCCACCCGCCGGTCATGCCGGCGCCGAAGTTGCGCCCCACGCGCCCCAGCACCACCACGAGCCCGCCGGTCATGTACTCGCAGCCGTGGTCCCCCACGCCTTCCACCACCGCCACGGCACCGCTGTTGCGCACGGCGAAGCGCTCCCCGGCCCGTCCGGCGGCGAAGAGCCGGCCGCCGGTGGCGCCGTAGAGCACGGTGTTGCCGGCGATGACGTGGGTGTGGCTCGCCCCCCTGAGCCGGCGCGGCGGGCGCAGGACGATCTCCCCGCCGCACATCCCCTTGCCGACGTAGTCGTTGGCCTCGCCTTCCAGCACCAGCTGCAGCCCGCCCACACAGAAGGCGCCGAAGCTCTGCCCGGCGCTGCCGCGGAAGGTCAGCCGCACCTGCCCCTCGGGCAGGGCGTGCTCGCCCAGCTCCCAGGCGATAAGCCCGGCCAGCCGCGCCCCCACGGTGCGGTCGGTGTTGGCGATGGGGTAGGTGGCGCGCACGATCTCGCCGCGCTGCACCCGCGGCCAGACCCGGGCGGCGAGGCGGTCGTCCAGGCCCGCAGGCTCGACGCGCACGTTGCGCGGCTGGACGCACCGCCGCGGGCCCGGGGCCGACGGCGGGGTGAGGAGCTCGCCCAGGTCCACCCGCGCCGCCCGCGGGTGGCCCCGGGGAGCCGGGCGCAGCCACTCCACGCGCCCGATGACCTCGTCCAGCGTGCGGGCGCCCAGGGCGGCCAGGTGGCCGCGCACCTCCTCGGCCACGCCCAACAAGTAGGCCGCGACGCGCTCCGGCGTGCCGGTGAACTTACGGCGCAGGTCCTCGCGCTGCGTGGCCACGCCCACCGGGCAGGTGTTCAGGTGGCACTCCCGCGCCATCACGCACCCCAGCGCCACCACCACCGCCGAGCCGAAGGCGAACTCGTCCGCCCCCAGCAGCGCCGCGATGACCACGTCGCGCCCGGTCTTGAGCCCGCCGTCCACGCGCAGCCGCACCCGGCCGCGCAGGCCGTTCTCCACCAGCAGCCGCTGCGTCTCGGCCAGGCCGAGCTCCCAGGGCACCCCGGCGTGCTTGATGGAGTCGAGCGGCGAGGCCCCGGTGCCGCCGTCGTGCCCGCTGATGTGCACCGTGTCGGCGAACCCTTTGGCCACCCCGGCGGCCACCGTGCCCACACCGGCCTCGGCGACGAGCTTCACCGCCACGCGCGCCTCCGGGTGGAGGCGCTTCAGGTCGTAGATCAGCTGCGCCAGGTCCTCGATGCTGTAGATGTCGTGGTGCGGCGGCGGGGAGATGAGCGTGCTCCCCGGCTGCGCCCGCCGGATCGCCGCGATCTCCGGCGAGACCTTGTGGCCGGGGAGCTGGCCGCCCTCGCCGGGCTTGCTCCCCTGGGCCATCTTGATCTCCAGCTCCGCTGCCGACCGGACGTAGGCCGCCGTCACCCCGAAGCGGGCGGAGGCGATCTGCTTGACCGTGCTGTTGGCGCTCTCCCCGTCCGGCCGGGGGCGGTAGCGCGCCGGGTCCTCGCCCCCCTCCCCGCTGTTGCAGCGGGCGCCGATGCGGTTGGCGGCGATGGCGATGGCCTCGTGGGCCTCCCGCGAGAGCGCCCCGTGGGACATGGCCGCGGTGACGAAGCGGCGCACGATGGCCTCGGCCGGCTCCACCTCCTCGAGCGGCACCGGCGGCCGCTCGACGAAGGCCAGCAGGTCGCGCAGGGCCGCCGGAGGCCGGCCGTCCACCAGGCGGGAGAAGGCGGCGAACGCCTCGCGGTCGCCGCTGCGCGCGGCCTGGTGCAGGCGCTTCACCACGTAGGGGTTGAAGGCGTGGTACTCGCCGTTGCGGCGGAAGCGGACCAGCCCCACGTCCTCCAGCGCCTCGCCGTCGGCGGAGCAGGCCTGCGCGTGGCGGGCCACGGTCTCCCCCGCCAGGTCGTCGAGGCCGAGCCCGCCCAGCCGTGCCGGGGTGCCGGGGAAGTAGCGCGCCACCAGCGCCGGGTCGACCCCCACCGCCTCGAAGACCTGGGCGCCCTGGTAGCCCAGCATGGTGCTGATCCCCATCTTGGCCATGATCTTCAGCAGCCCGGCCTCCACGGCGCGCCGGTAGGCGGCCGCGCCGTCGGGCAGCGACGCCACCGTGGCGAAGGCCAGGTAGGGGCAGACCGCCTGCGCGCCGTAGCCCAGCAGCGCGGCGATCTGGTGGATGTCCCGCGCCTCGCCCGTCTCCGCCACCAGGCTGGTGCGCATGCGCAGCCCGGCGTCCACCAGGCGGTGGTGCACCGCCGCGACCGCCAGCAGCATGGGGATGGGGGCGCGCTCCGCGTCCACGGCCGCGTCGCTCAGCACCACGATCCCGGCCCCGGCGGTCACCGCCCGCGCCGCCGCGGCACAGAGGTCGTCGAGGGCCGCCTCCAGCCCCCGCACCGCCGGCCGGAAGCAGGCCTCCAGCGTGGCCACACCGCAGGGGGCCTCCCGCCGCAGCCAGGCCAGCTGCGCCGGCTCCAGCAGCGGCGAGTCAAGCGCGATGAGGCCCTCCCGCGGCCCGTCCCCCAGCCACCCGCCGCGCGGCCCGAGCAGGGTCCCCAGTGCCATCACGGAGCGCTCGCGCAGCGGGTCGATGGGCGGGTTGGTCACCTGGGCGAAGCGCTGGCGGAAGTAGGCGTACAGCAGGCGCGGCCGCTGCGCCAGGACGGCCGGCGGCGTGTCGTCCCCCATGGAGAAGACCGGGTCCTTCCCCTCGGTGGCCATGGGGCGCAGGATCCACTCGACGTCCTCCACCGTGTAGCCGAAGAGCCGCTGCAGGCGCCGGAGGGGCTGGGACGGCGCGGGAGCGGGGCCGCAGGCCCGCGCCTCGGGCAGGCGGCCCAGCGGGGCGATCCAGCGCAGGTAGGGGTGCTCGCGCGCCAGCGCGGCCTTCACCGCGTCGTCGCGCCGGATGCGGCCGCGCGCCGTGTCCACCGCCAGCACCTGGCCGGGCCCGAGGCGCCCCTTCTCCAGGACCCGCTCCGGCTCCACGTCGAGGACCCCGGCCTCCGAGGCCAGCACCACGAGGCCGTCCGTGGTGATCGTGTAGCGCGCCGGGCGCAGGCCGTTGCGGTCGAGCGCGCCGGCCACGAGGGTGCCGTCCGAGACCGCCAGGGCCGCCGGCCCGTCCCACGGCTCGGTCAGGCAGGCGTGGTAGGCGTAGAAGGCGCGCAGGTGGGGGTCGAGGTCCTCCACCAGCTCCCAGGCCTGCGGGACGAGCATGGCCAGCGCGCGCAGCAATCCCAGACCCGAGAGGACGAGCAGCTCCAGCACGCTGTCCAGGTGGGCGCTGTCGCTGGCCCCCTCGGTCAGCAGCGGGGTCAGGTCGGCCCAGCGGTCGCGCCACGGCGGGGCGGTGCGCAGCGTGGCCTCGCGGGCGCGGGTCCACAGCACGTTGCCCTGCAGCGTGTTGATCTCCCCGTTGTGCGCCAGGTAGCGGAAGGGCTGGGCCAGCCGCCAGGACGGGAAGGTGTTCGTGCTGTAGCGCTGGTGGAAGACCGCGAGCGCGGTCTCGTAGCCCGGGTCGGTCAGGTCGGGGTAGAAGCGCGGGAGCTGCGGCGAGACGAAGAGCCCCTTGTAGACGAGCGTGCGGTGGGAGAGGGAGACGACGTAGCCGTCCACCCCGGCCTCGCGCCAGCGCCGTTCGATGCCGCGGCGGCAGAGGTAGAGGGCGCGGGCGAAGGCGCCGTCACCGTGGGCCCCGCGGCCCAGCACCACCTGCTCGATCACCGGCTGCGTGGCCCGGGCATACTCGCCCAGCGCCTCCGGCTCCACCGGGACGGCCCGCCAGCCCAGGACCGGGAGGTCCTCCGCCCGGGCCGCCGCCTCCACGGCGGCCCGGGCCGCGTCGGTGGCCCGGGGCGGGAGGAAGAGCATCCCCACCGCCAGGTCCCGGTCCGGAATGCCCTCCAGCCGCAGGTCGCGGCGCAGGAGACGGTAGGGGAGCTGGGTGAGGACGCCAGCGCCGTCCCCCGACTTCCCGTCGGCGGAGACCGCGCCGCGGTGGCTCATCCGGGCCACCGCCCGCAGCGCCGCGCTGAGGACCTCGTGCCGCGCCCCGTCCAGGCGGGCCACGAACCCCACGCCGCAGGCGTCGTGCTCGCGCAGCAGCGCTCTCACCTCCCCACAAAGACGAAGCCCGAGGCCGTCCCAGCGTCCAGGTCCTGACGTGGGACCTCCTCGGGCTGCCGACGCGGTGCAACGGGTATGTCGGGCGCGCCGAAGCGCGCACTTTCGCAGATTGCTACACCGTCAGCCCGGATCTGTCAAGGGGCGCGGCGGCGAAACGTTCGGATTTCGCACCACGAGTTGGGCCCGCGGCTCACTCCACCACGCGGATGACGCTGTCCACGCTCTTCACCACGTCCATGGCGCGCAGCCGGGCCACCACCCGGCGCACCGCCGCCTCCCGCGCCTCGTGGGTGAGGAGGACGACATCGGCCACCGCCCCGCGGCTCTTCTGGACGATGGAGGCGATGCTCACCTCCTCCTCGCCGAAGACCGCGGCCACCCGGGCGAAGACCCCGGGGCGGTCGGTCACCTGGAGGCCGAAGTAGTAGGGGATCACCAGGTCCTCCACCGGCCACACCGGCCGCCGGGCCGGAACCCCTGCCGGACGCCGCGCCGGCGCCGCCTCCCCCGACCCGCGCCGGCGCCGCCCGGCCACGTCCAGGATGTCGCCCACCACCACCGCCGCCGTGGCCGCGCCCCCGGCGCCCGGGCCGCTGAAGACCAGCGGGCCGGCGCGCTCGCCCACCACCAGGATGGCGTTGCGCTCCTCCTCCACCGTGGCCAGCGGGTGGGTCTGGGGGATGAGGGCCGGGTGGACGCGCACATCCACCGCCTCACCCAGGTCCCGGCCCACGGCCAGCAGCTTGACCACGTAGCCCAGCTCGCGCGCGTAGGCGATGTCGCGCGGAGCGACCTCCTGGATCCCCTCGCGGAAGACGTCGGCGTCGGTCACGGCGGCGTCGAAGGCCAGCGAGGCCAGGATGGCCAGCTTGGCGGCGGCGTCGTGCCCGCCGACGTCCTCGCTGGCGTCCGCCTCGGCGAACCCGCGCCGCTGCGCCTCGGCCAGGGCGTCGGCCAACGCCCACCCGTCCCGGGTCATGCGGGTCAGGACGAAGTTGGTGGTGCCGTTGAGGATGCCCTCGACGACGCGCACCCGGTCGGCGGCCAGCGTCTCGCGCAGCGGCTTCACGATGGGGATGGCCCCGCCCACCGCCCCCTCGAAGGCCAGCGGCGCCTGGGCCGCCGCCGCGGCCGAAGAGACTTCCGCCCCGTGGGTGGCCAGCAGGCGCTTGTTGGCGGTCACCACCGCCTTGCCGCGCCGCAGCGCCTCCAGGACCAGCGTGCGCGCCGGCTCCAGCCCGCCCATCACCTCCACGACCACTTCCACCTGCGGGTCACCGACCACGGCCGCCGCGTCGGGGGCGAGCAGGTGGACCGGGAGCGGGTGCGCGCGCGGCCGCGCAGGGTCCAGGACGGCGATGCGCCTGACGGTGGGACGCCACCCGGTGCGCCGGGCGATGCGCTCAGCCCCCTCCTCGAGGAGGCGGTAGACCTGCGAGCCTACCGCGCCGAACCCCAGCAGGCCCACGCCGACCTCCACCCCGGGCGCCGCGGGCCCGGGCTTGCCACCATCGACCAGAGGACGAACCATAATCGGAGGAATGCGCCGCGCGTTCGGTCCTTCCTCCTCGGCAGGCAGGACTCCGGGCGCCCGGCCTCCAACCTGTGCTTCCAACCAGAGCGGTCCGGTGCGGACGACCCATCTCCAAGCCCCGCATCGGGCACCGCCATCGGAGGGCAGACCTGTGAGCGACGAGCGTCCCGTCCACCTGCGCATCCCCGGCCCGACCCCGCTGCCGCCCGAGGTCCGCCAGGCGGCGTCCGGCCAGATGATCAACCACCGCGGCCCGGAGTTCCGCGCGCTGCTGGCCGAGGTGACGGCCGGGCTGCAGGAGGTGCTGGCCACCCGACACGACGTGATCCTGCTCACCGCCTCGGGCACCGGCGGCCTGGAGGCCGCGGTGGTGAATACGCTCTCGCCGGGCGACCGGGTGCTGGCCGTGTCCATCGGCTACTTCGGCGAGCGCTTCGCCGCCATCGCCCAGGCCTACGGGGCCGAGGTGGTCCCGCTGGCCTTCCCCTGGGGTGCGGCGGCCGACCCCGACCGCGTCCGGCAGGCCCTGCGCGCCGATCCGGCCATCCGGGCGGTGCTGGTCACGCACAACGAGACCAGCACCGGGGTCGCCAACGACCTAGCCGCGCTGGCCGCGGCGGTGAAGGAGGAGGGGCGCCTGCTGCTGGTGGACGCCATCAGCTCGGCGGCCTGCCTGGAGCTGCGCACCGACGCCTGGGGGCTGGACGTGGTCGTCGCCGGTTCCCAGAAGGGGTGGCTGGCCCCGCCGGGGCTGGCCATCGTGGCGATCTCCCCCGCGGCGTGGGAGGCGCAGGCGCGGGCCCGCATGCCGCGCTTCTACTTCGACCTGCGCCGCGCCCGCGAGGCCGCGCAGGAGGGGAGCACCCCCTGGACGCCGGCCCTCTCCGTGTGCTTCGCCCTGCGCGAGGGGCTGCGCCGGCTGCGGGCCGAAGGGGTCGAGGCGGTGTGGGCGCGCCACCGGCGCGTGGGGCGCGTCACCCGCGAGGGGCTGCAGCGGCTGGGCCTGCGCCTGGTGCCGCAGGACGAGCGCACCGCCTCGGACACCGTCACGGCCTTCTGGCTCCCCGACGGGGCGGACGCCAAGGCCGTCCTGCAGCGGTTGCGCACCGACCACGGCGTGGTGCTGGCCGGCGGCCCGGGCCAGCTGGCGGGGCGGATCCTGCGCATCGGCCACCTGGGCGCGGTCACCGAGGGGGACATCACCCCGGTGCTCGAGGCCCTGCGCGCCGTCCTGGCGCCCCACGTCCCCGCCGTGCGCTGATGGCTGCGCCCGAGGGGCGCCCCCGCGTCCTGGTCACGGAGCCGATCGACCCGGCGGGGCTGGCGCTGCTGCGTCAGGTCGCCGACGTGGACCTGCGCACCGACCTCGCGCCCGACGCCCTCCTGGACGCCGTGCGGGCCTGCGACGCGCTGATCGTCCGCAGCGAGACGCCGGTGACCGCGGCCGTGATGGAGGCCGCGCCCCGCCTGCAGGTGATCGGCCGCGCCGGGGTGGGGGTCGACAACATCGACCTGGAGGCGGCCACGCGGCGGGCGGTGGTCGTGGTGAACGCTCCCCGGGCCAGCACCGTGGCCGCCGCGGAGCACACGCTGGCGCTCCTGCTGGCCCTGGTGCGCCACATCCCCCAGGCCGACGCCTCGGTGCGGGCGGGCCGGTGGGAGCGCAGCCGCTTCGTCGGCGTGGAGGTGCGCGACAAGGTCCTCGGCATCATCGGCCTGGGGCAGATCGGCCAGGAGGTGGCCCGCCGGGCCCGCGGGCTGGCCATGCACGTCATCGCCCACGACCCCTACCTCCCGGCGGAGGTGGCGGCCCGCCTGGGGGTGCCGTTGGTGCCGCTCGACGAGCTGCTGGCGCGCAGCGACGTGGTGACGCTGCACGTCCCCCTCACCGAGGCGACGCGCGGGATGCTCGGACGCGAGGCCATCGCCCGCATGAAGCCCGGGGCCCGGCTCATCAACGCCGCCCGCGGCGGGCTCGTCGACGAGGAGGCGCTGCTGGACGCGCTGGACCGCGGCCACCTGGCCGGCGCTGCGCTCGACGTCTTCGCCCAGGAGCCGCCGCGCCACCCGCGCCTGACCACCCACCCGCGCGTGGTCCTGACCCCGCACCTGGGCGCCTCCACGGCGGAGGCCCAGGCGGCGGTGGCGGTGGACGTGGCCCGCCAGGTGGTGGCGGTGCTGCAGGGGCGGCTGGCCGAGCACGCGGTGAACGCGCCGATCGTCCCGCCGGAGGCGGCGGCAGCGCTGGCCCCCTTCGCCGACCTGGCCGACCGCCTCGGCCGGTTCCTCGGCGGCGTGCACGGCGGGCGGCTGGGACGCGTGCGGCTGGTCTACGGCGGCGAGCTGGCCGAGCTGCCCACCGCCCCGCTCCAGGCCGCGGTGCTGCGCGGGCTGCTCGGGCTCATCACCGAGGAGCGGGTGAACCTGGCCAACGCCCCGCTGGTGGCCCGGCGCTGGGGGCTGGAGATCGTCGAGGAGCGCCGCCCCGACGAGCGCGACCCCTGGCCGGCGCTGCTGGGCGTGGAGGTGGCGGCGGAAGACCAGCGCCGGGCCGTCGCGGGCACGGTGATCCGCGGCGAGCCCCACGTCGTGCGGGTGGACGAGTACTGGGTCGACCTCCTGCCCCGCGGCTACCTGCTGGTCTGCCACAACGACGACCGCCCGGGGATGATCGGCAAGGTGGGGACGATGCTCGGCAACGCCGACGTGAACATCGCCTACATGCAGGTGGGGCGCGACCGGCCGCGCGGCCGGGCCATCATGGTGCTGGGGCTGGACGACCCCGTGCCGCCCGACCTGCTGGCCGAGCTCCTCACCATCCCCGGGATCTTCGACGCCCTGCTGGTGGCGCTGGCGACGTGATGGCCGCACCCTCCGTAGGGGTGACCGCGCGCCGATGATCACGCGCCGATGACCGACCCGACGCCCGCCCCGGCTCCCGCCCGCATCCTGCTGATCCGCCACGGGCAGAGCCGCTGGAACGTGGACCGGCGCGTGCAGGGGCAGACCGACGTGCCGCTCACGCCGCTGGGCCAAGCGCAGGCGGCGGCGCTCGCCCGCCGCCTGGCGAGCCTCCCGCTGGCCGCCGTCTACAGCAGCCCGCTGCGCCGCGCCCGGGAGACGGCCGAGGCGGTGGCCCGCCCGCACGGCCTCCCGGTCGTCACCCTGGCCGGGCTGGTGGAGATCGACCACGGGCGCTGGCAGGGGCTCACCTGGGCCGAGGTGGCCGCGCGCGACAGCGAACGGTACGCCCTCTGGCAGCGGCTGCCCGGACGGGTGGTGATGCCGGGAGGGGAGCGCCTCTTCGACGTGCGCACGCGGGCGCTGGAGGCGGTACGGCGCGTGGTGGCCGCCCACCCGGGGGCGACGGCGGCGCTCGTCTCCCACGAGGTGGTGCTGCGGGTGCTCTTGGGCGAAGCCCTGGGGATGGACTACGACCACCTGGGCCGGCTCGTCCTGGACAACGGCGGGATCAGCGTGGTGGAGTACGGCGCCGGCCCGCCGGTGGTGGTGACGGTGAACGACACGGCCCACCTGGCGGCTGTGGGCTCCCTGGAAGGGAGGACGGATCCGTGAGCACGCTCCAGCTCAGCCTGGCCTGCGGGCCCTACGACCGCACCGAAGCGCTGCGCACCGGCGTGGTGCGTCCCGAGGGGATCGACCTCGTCTACGTCCCCATCCAGTCGCCGCCCGAGATCTTCGCCCGCATGGTCGCCACGTCCGCCTTCGACGTCTCGGAGATGTCCTGCTCCCTCTACCTGATCCGCCGCGCCCGCGGCGACTTCCCCTTCATCGCCCTGCCGGTCTTCCCGTCGCGCATGTTCCGCCACGGCTACATCTTCGTGAACGCCCGCGCGGGGATCCGCACGCCGGCCGACCTGGCCGGCAAGCGCGTGGGCGTCCCCGAGTACAGCCAGACCGCGGCCATCTGGATCCGCGGCCTGCTGCGCGACGAGTTCGGGGTGCCGCCCGAGGCCATCCACTGGGTCACCGGCGGGGTCAACGCGCCGGGCCGACCCGACGTGCTGGTGGAGCCTCCCCGGGCCCCGGTGCGCGTCGAGCGCGTGGCCGACCGGACGCTGAGCGACATGCTGGCCGAGGGCGCCATCGACGCCCTCATCGGCGCGCGCAAGCCGGCTTCGCTGGGGCGCGACGGCGTGCAGCGGCTGTGGCCCAACTACCGGGAGCTGGAACGGGAGTACTACCGCCGGACGGGCATCTTCCCCATCATGCACACGGTCGTCCTGCGCGAGGAGCTCTACCGCCGGCACCCCTGGGTGGCCGAGAGCCTCTTCAAGGCGTTCGCCCAGGCGAAGGAGTGGTGCCTGGCGCAGATGCGCTTCAGCTCCAGCCTGCGCTACACGCTCCCCTGGCTCCACGCCGAGCTGGAGGAGATGGACGCCCTCTTCGGCCGGGACCCCTGGCCCTACGGGGTCGAGCCCAACCGCGCTACGCTGGAGACGCTGGTCCGCTACCTGGCCGAGGAGCGCTTCCTCCCCGAGCCCGTGGCGGTGGACCGGCTCTTCACGCCGCTCACCCTGCTGAGCGAGTAGACCTGCGGCGGCCGACCCGCAACACGGGCCTCAGCCTGTCGCCCGGCGGGGTGGTGGCGGGACCCGCGTGTTGGGGCCTCAGGTTCCGACACCCGTCAGCGGATCAGAGCCGCTTGGCCCGCAGCCAGCTCAGGCAGTACTCGGCGAGTTCTCGCCAGCCGCTGTCGATGGTCAGCGAGTGGCCGCGCCCCGCAAACTCTTTGAACTCGGTCACCGCCGGCGAATTCCCGTACGCTCTCCGCGTGCTCCGGACCAGCACCGGCGGAACCGTGTTGTCCGCCGTGCCCGCGATGAGCAGGGGCGGCCCGCGGTTCGCGTTGGCCACGTTGACCCTCGTCGCGGCGTTGGGGTTGAACATGGCCGTCGCGGCCTGGAACAGCGGGCGGGCCGGGGCCGGCATGGCGTACCGGGCGTAGAGTTCCCGGGCTTCCGGTTCCGAAACCGCGTTGGTGAAGGCAAAGCGGAACTGGGGCTCGGTGAGCGATACGGCGCGCTTGAGGTTCAAGGGGTTCCTCAGGACGGGCCATGCGGCCTTCAGCGCCGAGAGCGGCAACTCGCGCACGCCCTTGATCGGCGCCGGGTCGATGGCTATGGCGGCGGCCGCCAGCTCTCGCCCGAGCAGGTTCTGCACCAGCAGGCCGCCGAGGGAGTGGCCGATGAGGATGGGCTTCCGGTCGAACACCCGGAGCTGCGCAGCGATCCCACGGGAGGGGACGTTCAGCGCTCGCACCCGATCCCGTCGTGGTCGCCGTCGAGTCGGTGCGGGTCGGGCGGCAGCACGCGGAAGCGCCGGTAGGGGATGTCCGGACAGTCCAGATCGGGCGGTGGCGGAGGGATGCAGACGTCGGGATAGGCGGGGTCGCACGCCGTCCGCTCCGCACGCGCCCACACCCCGCGGCCGGCCTCCCGCGCCTCCCGCTGGAAGGCCCGGAAGAGGTCGACGTACCGGACGTTCGGGGGGACGGTGAGCAGCACGGCGTAGCCCTCCAGGAGCAACCGGGCGTTGAGCATGGTCCGGCGCACCTCCGCCGCATCGCGCCGCGTCGGGCGCACGGTCCACACGTACGCCAGCCGACGGGCGAAGCGGTCGTGCGACTGCACGTCCTCCTCCAGCCAGACGGAGCGCCCGGCGACCGAACCCCGGACGAACCGGGCCGCTTCTGCGGCGAACGGCTGGCCGGGCTCGGGCGCGTCCACGCCGATCAGCCGGACCCGCTCGCGCGACCGGCCCGCGACGACGTCCACCGTGTCGCCGTCGAGCACCCGCCCGACGACCGCGCGCTCGAGACCCGGCGGGGCGGGGGAGGACGCAGAGCGGCCTGTCGGCCGGACCTCGGGGGCGAGGAGCAGCGCCGCCGAGACCAGGAGGACGACGGGCAGCCGGCTCAACCCCATCACCACGAGCACCTATGCCCAACACGCCCAAGCAAACGCCCCGGCGGCGCACCGTCCGCGCCGGGGCGTTCCGTCGCCCGCCTGTCCGGCAGTCCGTCAGCGCGCGGCTCCGGCGCGCTCCACCGCCCGGGCCAGGCTGCGGCGCGCGAAGACCTTCGCCAGGTGGCGCCGGTACTCGGCGCTGGCGAAGACGTCCTCGTTCACGTCCACCCCGTCGGCGGCGTGCTCGGCGGCGGCCCGCAGCGTGTCCGGGTCCAGAGTGCGGCCGACCAGCGCCTCTTCGACCTTCCGCGCCCGGTAGGGGACCGGGCTCACGCCCGTCACCCCCACGCGCGCCTCCTCGCACGTCCCGTTGCGCAGGCGCAGGAGCGCGGCCACTCCCACCACCGCGAACCCCGAGGCCGGGTGCGGGAACTTGAGGTACGCCGCCCCGCCCGGGCGCACCGGCACGCGCACCTCCACCAGGAGCTCGTCGGGGGCGAGGGCCGTGGTGTACAGGCCGGTGAAGAACTCGCCGGCGGGGATAGTGCGGCGCCCCCGCGGGCCCTGGGCCACGAGCACGGCGTCGAGCGCCAGCACGGCGGCCGGGTAGTCGGCGGCCGGGTCGGCGTGGGCCAGGCTGCCGCCGATCGTCCCCATGTTGCGCACCTGCAGGTCGCCGATGCTGGCCGCGGCCTCCACCAGGAGCGGTGTCCGCTGCTGCAGCAGCGGCGAGGACTGGATGGCCCAGTGCGTGGCCAGCGCCCCGATCACCACCTCCCCGTCGGTGGCGGTGATCTCCCGCAGGCCGGGCACCCGGCGCAGGTCGATGACGTGGGCGGGCGTGGCCAGGCGCAGCTTCATCATCGGCAGCAGGCTGTGCCCTCCGGCCAGCACCTTGGCGTCGGAACCGAGCGTCTGCAGCAGGGTGAGCGCGTCCTGCAGCGACGTCGGCGCGTGGTACTCGAACGCTGCCGGAATCACGACCTCCCACCTCCCGCCGTCCTGGCCTGCTGGATGGCCGCCCAGACGCGTCGCGGCGTGAGCGGCATGTCGAGGTGCCGGATCCCCAGCGGCCGGAGCGCGTCGCAGACCGCGTTCACCACCGCCGCGGGGGCCGCGATGGTCCCGGTCTCCCCCACCCCCTTGAGCCCGAGCGGGTTGGCCGGCGAGGGGGTCTCGGTGCGGTCGGTGATGAAGGCCGGGACCTGGGCCGCCTTGGGCACCGCGTAGTCGAGCATGGAGCCGGTGAGCAGCTGGCCGTTGGCGTCGTACACCGCCGCCTCGTAGAGCGCCTGCGCCATCCCCTGGACGATCCCGCCGTGCACCTGGCCGTCGACGATGAGCGGGTTCACGGCGCGGCCGCAGTCGTCCACGGCGACGTAGCGCTTGACCTCGACCGCCCCGCTCTCCTCGTCCACGCCCACCACGCAGACGTGCGCGCCGAAGGGGTAGGTGAAGTTCGGGGGGTCGTAGAAACTCGACGCCTCCAGCCCGGGCTCCATCCCCTGCGGGAGGTTCCACGCCAGGTAGGCCTGCAGGGTGACCTCCTGGAAGGTGCGGGCCCGCTCCGGGGAGCCGCGCACGTAGAAGCGCCCGCCCTCGTAGACGATGTCGGCCTCGGCCGCCTCCAGCAGGTGGGCGGCCAGCTTCCGGGCCTTGTCGAGGACCTTGCGCGCCGCCAGCAGGCAGGCGTTCCCGCCGACGACGGTCGTCCGACTGCCGTAGGTGCCCCAGCCCATCGGGGTCGTGGCGGTGTCGCCGTAGATCACCTGCACGTCCTCGATGGGGATCTGCAGCTCCTCGGCGACGATCTGCGCGAAGGTGGTCTCCTCGCCCTGCCCGTGGGGCTTCTCGCCGATGAAGACGTTCACCTTGCCGGTCGGGTGCACGCGCACGATGGCGCTCCCCCACAGCCCCCCCTGGAAGCCCGTGGAGCCGACGACCGGCGAGGGGCCCATGCCGCAGATCTCCACGTAGGTGCTGAGCCCGATCCCGATGCGCTGGCCGTCCTGCGGGCCGCGGCGCTGCCGCTCCCGCCACCCGGCGTAGTCGGCCAGCTCCAGCGCCCGGTCGAGGGTGCGGGCGTAGTCGCCGCTGTCGTAGGTGAGCCCCGTCGGCACGGTGTAGGGGAAGCGCTCCTTGGGGATGAAGTTGCGCCGTCGGATCTCCGCCGGGTCCAGGCCCAGCTCGGCGGCGGCCAGGTCCATGAGGCGCTCGATCAGGTAGGTGGCCTCCGGCCGGCCCGCGCCGCGGTAGGCGTCCACCGGCGTGGTGTTGGTGAAGACGCCCACCACCTCGTAGTCCACCGCCTCCAGCGTGTAGCACCCGGGCAGCATCAACCCGTGCAGGATGGTGGGGATGCCCGGCGCCGCCGTGGAGAGGTAGGCGCCCAGGTTGGCCAGGGTGCGCCCGCGCAGGCCGAGCACCGTCCCGTCCCGCCTGACCGCCAGCTCCACCTCGGTGACGTGGTCGCGCCCGTGCGCCGTGGCGACGTAGTTCTCCCGGCGGTCCTCCGTCCACTTCACCGGCCGTCCCAGCCGCTGGGCGCAGAAGGCCACCACCGCCTCGTCGGGGTAGACGAAGATCTTGCTCCCGAAGCCGCCGCCCACCTCCGGGGAGATGATCCGCAGCTTGTGCTCCGGGATGCCCAGCACGCCCGAGAGGATGACCCGGTGGATGTGCGGGTTCTGGGAGGTCACCCACAGGGTGAGCTCGCCGGTGGCGGCGCGGTAGTCGGCCACCGCCGCCCGCGTCTCGATGGCGTTGGGGATGAGCCGCTGGTTGACGAAGCGCTGGCGGATCACCGTCTCCGCCCGGGCAAAGGCCGCCGCGATGTCCCCCCCGCTCGTCCTCCAGCGGAAGGCGACGTTGCCGGGGGCCTGGTCGTGGAGCAGCGGGGCGTCGGGGCGCAGCGCCGCCTCGGCGTCCGCCACGGCCGGGAGCGGTTCGTAGTCGACCCGCACGAGCTCCGCGGCATCCCGGGCGATGTAGCGGTCTTCGGCCACGACCACCGCCACGGCGTCGCCGACGTACCGGACCCGGTCCACGGCCAGGGGCGGGTGCGGGGGAGTGCGGAGGTCGGCGTTGGGGATCAGCCAGGCCGTGGGGATGGGGCCGACCTTCCCGGCCAGGTCGGCACCGGTGAAGACGGCCAGCACGCCCGGCAGGGCCCGCGCCGCGGCCACATCCACGCCCCGGATGCGGGCATGGGCGTGTGGACTGCGCACCATCACCGCGTGGACCAGCCCGGGGAGCCGCAGGTCGTCGGTGTAGGTGGCCCGGCCGGTGATGAGGCGCGGGTCCTCCCGGCGTCGCACGCGCGCTCCGAAGAGGGTGGTGACCGCCATCTCAGACCGCCCCCTTTCCCGCCTCGGCGGAGGCGCCCGCTGCGGCCGGCCGCGGGATCGGGGCCATCCCCGCGGCCTGCAGCTTCCGCGCCGCCGCCTGGACGGCGTTCACGATGTGCTGGTAGCCGGTGCAGCGGCACAGGTTGCCTTCCAGGCCGTGGCGGATCTGCTCCTCGGTCGGCATGGGGTGGCGCTCCAGGACCTGGAGCGCGGTGAGCATCATGCCGGGCGTGCAGAAGCCGCACTGCAGCCCGTGCTCTTCCCAGAAGGCCTCCTGGATGGGGTGGAGCTGGCCGTCCCGCGCCAGGCCCTCCACGGTCACGATCTCGGCGCCGTCCGCCTGGAGGGCCAGCAGGGTGCACGACTTGACCGCCAGGCCGTCCAGCAGCACGGTACAGGCCCCGCACGACGAGGTGTCGCACCCGATGTGCGTGCCGGTCAGGCCGAGCACCTCCCGCAGGTAGTGCACCAGGAGCAGACGCGGCTCCACCTCATGGTGGTAGGTGGTGCCGTTGACCCGCACGGTGAGAGGGTGCTTCATGGGATCCCCTCCTTGCGCCGCCACCCGGCGCCGGGCTCTTGAGGTGACCTGTAGCTGTGGGAGAAAAACGGGTAGATTACGAGCGGCGAAGTCAGCAGAAGGGCCGGTTGCGTGCCTTCTGTGAGGCCCATGCCCGCTACTCCCTGGCCGCTCACCCCGTACCCGAGCGGGTCGGGCACGGGGATCTCCTCAGGGTTCAACGACGGTGGGTCCGGACGGGTATTTAGTCGGGGATCCCCCGTCTTCCTGCTCTCTGCGCCGTCCCCGGCCCCAGACTGGGGGGCCGGCGGACTGGGGAGCGGGCGGCGAGGGAAGAGGCTGGTGGAGAGGGCAGGTCGAGTGCACAGGCGACGGCTCACGGAAACCGAGCTCGTGCGGGCCTGGAACTTCTACCACCCCGAGGCCCTGCGCCCCGTGCCCTCCCGCGTCCCGCGGGAGCCCGTCCCGCCCCTGCTCGACCGCCTGGACGCCCTCCTGGCCCTCTACATCCTGCAGGCCACCCTGGACGGCTGAGCGTCCACACGGCTCGGCCCATTCCCCGGCGGGGCCTTCCGCCAGGCGTTCCTCCAACGAAGGGAGGCCGGCCACCCGGTAGAGTGGAGCCGGGGACCACCGCAGCCAGGCCGGGGCCGCGCCGGGCGGGGATGGCGCCGGGCGCTGGCCTCTCGGGCAGGTCCCCGGCCGCTGATGCTCGAACCCGCCCTGGCTCCGAACGGTGCCTTCGCCGCCGTCCTCGGTATGGTCTCCCTGGCCTACGCCGCGCTCGCCTGGACCGACCGCCTCCCGGAGGTCTCGGCGCGGGGGCACCGCTACCTCGGGCCGGTGGTGGGGCTGGGCGCGGGGGTGATGGGCGGGACGACCGGCATCTTCGCTCCGCTCTTCGCCTCCTACCTCCACTCCCTGCGGTTGGAGAAGCGCGCCTTCGTCTTCTGGCTGGCGGTGGCCTTCACCCTGGGCGGGCTGGCGCAGGTGGTGAGCTACTACCGCCTGGGCCTCTACACGCCGGCCCTGGCCGGCTACGCCGCCGCCACGTTCGTGCCGGTGGTGACCGGCACCCAGGTGGGGTTCTGGATCCAGGACCGCCTGCCCACCGCCCTCTTCCGCCGCCTGGTCCTCCTCCTCGTCGTGGCCAGCGGGCTCAACCTGGTCCTGCGGGGGCTGCGCTGAGAGCGGCCGGGTCTTCGCACGGGAACTCGGGGGACCCCGCCGGGCTTCACCTCGGGGACTCTGCCGGCAGGGAGGGCGGGGCGAGGCGCGAGCGGTAGCGCGCGTACACGAACGAGGCCGCCACCAGGAGCACACCCAGGACGAGCAGCGAGAGGATGCGGTAGAGCGCCTCGACCGACGCCGACACGGCCGGCTGGGCGGCGCACCTGCTCCAGCGGGCTCCGGGGACCCGTCCTCTTGCCCTTCCCGTTGGGGGCAGTACGATAAGGCCGACCAGAGCACTGCGGCTCGAGCGTCCGGCGCGTGACCGGTCTAGGGGAGGTTCCGCTCGTCCCGGTCCGCGAAGGATTCGTTCGTCACCGAGGTGGGTATGGCGTGGCTATCAGCATCCGGCTCCCCGCAGTTCCCACCGATGAGGAGATTGCCGAGCTCTCGCGCCGGAACCCCGGCTACAGGTTCGAGCGGACGGCCCGTTCGAGGTAGCTTCCCCCTCCGACCGGATGGAGGACCTGCGGGAGAAAGCCGCGACTTCTATCGCCAGCGGCGCCTGCGTCGCTGTGCTCATCGACCCGGAGACGCGAAGCGCTGAGATCTACCGCCCTGGAAGGGCATTGGAGAAGGTGACGGGATCCCCTTCCCTGCGGCTCGACCCTGAGCTCCCCGGCCTCGAACTGGACCTCCGACCTGTCTTCTCACGCTAGGAGAGTGCAGAGAAAAACGGAAACGGGGCGCGACTGACTGCGCCCCGTCGGACCTCTTTGCTGGAGCGGGCGACGGGATTCGAACCCGCGACCCTCGGCTTGGGAAGCCGATGCTCTGCCAGCTGAGCTACACCCGCCCGCTACCTTAGCAGTATAGCCCGAGGGGCGGGGAAGGCAACGGGGGCTCCGGGCCCCGGTGGGGCCCCAGGAGGCCGCCACCCGGCCCCGCGAAATCCTCCCGCGGACCGTCTCTGCGATCCCGGGGTGTCCTGTGCGGGTGGCCGGCATCGTCCTCCTGCTCCTGGCCCTGCTCGCCGCAGGGCCCTCCCTGGCCCAGGGCCCCATCATCCTGACCATCCTGCCCACGAGCGAGCACCACGGCGCCCTGCTGCCCTTCGACGTCGGCGAGGTGAAGAACGTCGGGGGCGTGGCTGCCAGGGCTACGCTGGTCGAGCGCATGCGGCAGGAAGCGCCCCACGTCCTCCTGCTGGACTCGGGCGACATCCTCATCGGCACGGCCATGTCCTCGGTCTTCCGCGGCGAGCCCGACATCCTGGCCATGAACCTGATGGGCTACGACGCCATGGCCGCGGGGAACCACGAGTTCGACTTCGGGCTGGAGGCTGACACCAGGGCGTACGGAGCACATCCGCGCGGACAAATCCTCCCTTGGCCCGCCGCGGGCTAAGAAGCGCATGGACCTGCCGGCGCCGCATCGCGTTCGACAGGGTCGGCTGGCCTGCCGGGAGGGCGGACGCTCGCGGACGCTGTGCTACCGCTGGAGAGGGCGATACCTGGTATGGCGGGACGGGGTCAGCGCGCCGACGCCGGCCGCCCCTCGGGGCGGCTGTCGCGGCCCCTCAGGCGCTCCTCCAGCAGCCCCACCAGCGTGCGGGCGATGGCCTCCTTCCCCTCCGCCACCGCCACCACCTCGCCGCTCGGGTCGACGAAGTAGCCGGTGTGGCGGCCGGCCTCGATCTCCCGCTGCTCGTTGGCCACCACCAGGTCGGCGCGGCTCTCCCGCAGCAGGCGCAGGGCGCTGGCCACCAGCTCCTGCCGCGTCTTGCCCACCTCCAGCTTGAACGCCACCAGGAACGTCTGCGGGGCCAGCTCCTTCACCAGGCGCACCGCCTTGGGCGTGGGGACCAGCCGGACGACCCACTCCTCCTCCGAGCCGGTCTTGCCCGGACGCACCTCCGCGGGCGCGAAGTCCAGCACCGCCATGTTGTGCACCACGGCGTCGTAGCCCCGCGGCAGCTCCTCGCGGAAGGTGTGGATGAGGTCTTCCACCGTGTCCACCGCGATGAAGGCCAGGTGGTCGCGCATCCCCCCGCGCACGGTGGGCAGCACGCTGGGGCGGCCGTGGACGTAGGTCACCGAGGCGCCGCGCTGCAGCGCCTCCTCGGCCACGAAGGCCGGCAGCCGGCCGGTGGCCTTGTTGGTGATGTAGCGGATGGCGTCGAGGGGGGCGCGGGTGGGGCCCGCGGTGATGAGGATCTTCCGGCCGCGCAGGCTCACGGCGTCATCATACCCCGCCGGGGCGGCCCGCGCGGATCCCGGCCCGGCGCACGCGCAGCCGCAGGCCGTGCGGTGTCGGGCGGCACGCCAGCACCTGGAAGCCCGCCTCGTGCAGCGCCGCCTCCACGGCGGGCTTGCGCCCCTCCCGCACCAGGAGCAGCACGCACCCCCCGCCGCCCGCCCCGCACACCTTGCCGGCCGTCGCCCCGGCCAGCCGCCCCACCTCGAGCGCGCGCTCCACGGCGGGCGTGGAGACGCCCTCGGCCAGCTGGCGCCGCTCCTGCCACTCCTCCTCCATCAGGCGGGCGGCCGCGGCCAGGTCGCGCAGGCGCAGCGCCTCGGCCATGGCCCAGGCGATGCGCTTGATGGCGCGCAGCCCGCGCACGGTCTGGACCACGCCGTCCAGGTAGGCCTTGATCATCGCCCAGTTGGTCAGGCCGGAGACGTGCGGCTCGCCGGTGAAGGCGAGCACCAGGTGCTCGGCCAGCCCGTTCAGGCGGCGCGGCGGGAGCAGCGGCGTGACGCGCTCCCCGTCCACCCCGAAGCGGATGGCGTTGAGGCCGCCGTAGAGCGCGGCGTAGTAGTCCTGCTTGCCGGTGGGCGCGGCGATCGACTGGGCCTCCAGGCGGGCGGCCACGTCCACGAGGTCGCGACGGATCCCGCGCCGGCCGCGGCGGCGTTCCCCGGCGGCCAGCAGGGCCACCAGCAGCGCGGAGGAGGCGCCGAGCCCGGAGCCGCGCGGGGCCTCCGCGCGCGTCACCACCCGCGTGCGGGCCGGCAGCCGGGTGTAGCGCACGGCCCGCGCCACCAGGTCCAGCGCCCCGCCCACCGGCAGCGCCGCCGCGTGCGGGGCCTCCACCCCCATCCCCAGGTCCTCGGAGTAGAGGGCGACGCCGGCCGGGTACGGCTCCAGCCGCACCCGGCCGTAGATCCGGATGGCCAGGTTCACGGTGACGACCTCGCCCTCCAGGACCGAGATGGGGTAGATGTCGAGGGTGCCGCCGGCGAGGTCGACCCGGTTGGGCGCGGCGGCCTCCACGATGGCGCCGGGGCGCCGCAGGGGACGCCTCGTCGCCGCGGTCGCCCTCACCCCACCGCCCGGTCGAGGGCGCGGCGGAACTGCGCGGTGGCGGCGGCGATGCCGGCGGGGTCGGCGCCCGTGACCACCGCCCCGATCATCACCGCCCACACCCCGGGGATGGCGAAGTAGCGCTCCAGGTCCTCGGGGCGCAGCCGCCGCTGGCTGGGGACGATGAGGCGGCGCCCGCTGGCCTCTGCGACCTGGGCCAGCGCCACCAGGTCGCCCGCCACGGGCGGCCGGCCGTAGCCGTCGGGCGGGACCAGCGCCGCCTCGGCCCACTCCCCCGGCAGCGCCCGCAGCGCCCCGAGGGCTGCCGGCGGGAAGTCGTGCGGGATCGCCGGGATCACCGGGACCCCCGCGTCATAGAGGTAGAGCGGCAGCCGGGTGAGGTAGGCGTCGAGGAAGGCGAAGCGCCGCAGCGCCGGCACCTCCTCGGGTCGGACCATCTCCTCCTCCCCCGGCACGAGCCCCACCGGCAACCCCACGCGCAGCACGCTCTCCAGGCGGTCCATCTCCACGGCGAGCGGGCCGAAGACGGTCCCCGAGGCGCGGTGGCGCACGTTCACGTGCGCCTTCAGCAGGTCCGCCCCGCCGTCGGCTGCGGCGCGCGCCAGCGCGGGGTCGTTGCGCGGCAGGCTGACGATCAGCAGCCCCCGCCGGTCGTACCAGGCCGGCCGCTCAGCCATGGCCCGGTGCGGAGGCCGAAGACGCGGCGGGCGCCGCAGGTACTGCCGCGTCCGGCCCCGCAGAGACCGCGTCCCGCGCCGCAGAGACCGCGTCCGGCCCCGCAGGCACCCCTACCCCTCCGTCCCCGGCACGGGGAAGGCGCGGCAGAAGTCGCGGACCGCCTCCCGGATGCGCGCCAGCGCCTCGTCGGCGGCGATGGCCGCGCGGAAGGCCCGCAGCGCCTTCGCCCGCTCCTCGCGCCCCTCGGGCAGCGTGAAGTCGCGGATGCGCTCCGCCACCTCGGCGATCCACGCGGCCAGCTGACGCATCTCTCCCTCGCGCATGCCCCGGGTGGTGGCCGCCGGGGTGCCCAGCCGGATCCCCGAAGGGTAGAAGGGGCTGCTGGGCTCGCCGGGGATGGTGTTCTTGTTCACGGTGATGCCGACGCGGTCGAGCGCCTCCTGCAGGAAGACGCCGCGCCCCGGCCCGGTGGGGGTGAGGTCCAGGAGCAGCATGTGGTTGTCGGTGCCGCCGGTGACCAGGCGGAACCCGTGCGCCAGCAGCGCCTCGCCCAGCGCCTTGGCGTTGCGCACGACCTGCCGCCCGTACTCCACGAACTCCGGCTGCATGGCCTCGCCCAGCGCCACGGCGATGGCCGCCGTCTGGTGGTCGTGCGGGCCGCCCTGCAGGCCGGGGAAGACGGCCCGGTCGATCTTCTCCGCCAGCTCGGGGTCCTTGGCCAGCCCTTTCTCCGTCACCAGGATCATGGCGCCGCGGGGGCCGCGCAGCGTCTTGTGGGTCGTGGTGGTGACGATGTGGGCGTAGGGCACCGGGCTCCGGTGCACCCCGGCGATGACGAGCCCGGCCACGTGGGCGATGTCGGCGGCGAAGTAGGCGTCCACCTCGTCGGCGACGCGGGCGAACTCCTCGAAGGGGAACTCCCGCACGTAGGCGGTGGCGCCGCACCAGATCAGGCGGGGCCGGTGCTCCCGGGCCAGCCGCCACACCTCGTCGAGGTCGATGTAGCCGTCGGGGCGCACGTGGTAGGGGACGCTGCGGAAGAACGACCCGGTGACGCTGACCGGCCACCCGTGCGTCAGGTGCCCGCCGTCCGGCAGGTTCTGCCCCATGATCACGTCCCCGGGCCGGCAGGTGGCGACGTAGACGGCCAGGTTGGCCGGGCTGCCCGAGTAGGGCTGCACGTTGGCGTGGGGGGTACCGAAGAGGCGGCGGGCGCGCTCCTGGGCCAGGCGCTCCACCGCGTCCACGTACTCGTTGCCGCCGTAGTAGCGCCGGCCGGGGTAGCCCTCGGAGTACTTGTTGGTGAAGACGGTCCCCAGCGCCTCCAGCACGGCGGCGGAGACGTAGTTCTCCGAGGGGATCAGCTCGACGCCCTCGAGCTGGCGCCGTCGCTCCGCCTGCAGGATCTCGAAGATCTCAGGATCGCGCTCGCGCAGGCTCATCTGCCGCACCTCGCCTTGCCCCCAGAGCCGCCTCACCCTGCCGGGACGGTCCGCTATCCCAGGAACGCCCCGGCCCGCCGCAGGCGCGCCTGCAGCTCGCCCACCGCCACCTCCCGCGGCCCCACCCCGGCGCGGGCGGCCATGGCCGCCGCCGTCCCCGCGGCCTGGGCGATGGCCATGACGATGGCGCTCACCCGGAAGGCGGCGAAGGCCTCGTGGGTGGCGGAGATGCACCGCCCCGCCACCAGCCAGTTGTGGCCGCCGCGCGGGAGCAGCGACCGGTACGGGATGGTGTAGAAGTCCCCCGCGGGCAGCCGCATCGCCACCAGGCGCGCCGAGGCCGGGTCGTGGATGTCGATGGGGTAGGCGCCGCAGGCGACCGCGTCTTCAAACTTCCGCCCGGCCAGGATGTCTTCCTGTGTGAGGACGTAGTCGCCGACAATGCGGCGGGTCTCGCGCACCCCGATCTGCGCCGGGGTCTCCAGCAGGTAGGCGCCGGCGAAGCCGGGGACGCGGGCGCGGAGGAAGTCCACCACCTGGTAGGCCTGGCGGCGCCCCTCCACCTCGGCGGCGGCCAGGTCGCTCCCCACGGTGCCGAGCCGCCCCAGCACCCGCGTCGTGTTCACCACCGCCTCCCCCGGCCGCACCCCCTCGAAGACGAGGAGGCGGTCGCGGGGGACGGTCCACTCGCCGCGGGCGCGGGCGGCCTCCACCAGGGTCTTGAAGCCGGCGAAGCCGCGGACGGGCAGGCGGCGCAGCCACTCCACGTCGAGGCGCTCCCGCACCCCCTGCCCGTGCTGGACCTCCTCGGGGTGCTCGCTCAGGTAGGCCATGACGGCCTCCCAGTCCACCCCGCCGAGGCGCATCATCAGCGTCATCGGCTGGACGCGCCCGTCCGAGGGCCGGCCGAGTTCGGCCGCGCCGCCGGCGCTGACGGTCAGGTCGGCGTCGCCGGAGGCGTCGACGTACACGGGCGCGCGCAGGCGCTTCACCCCGTCCTTCTGCCAGACCCGCACCGCGCGGATGCGGCCGTCCGCCGCCTCGGCCTCCAGGAAGACGGTGTGCAGCCACAGGTGCACCCCCGCCTCCACGGCCAGCTCCAGGAAGACGCGCTTGAGCCCCTCGTAGTCGAAGGGGGTGACGGTGTAGGCGAAGTCCACCGGGTCGGGGACGTGGCCGGGCGAGGCCCCCAGCGCCACCAGGCGGTCCACGACCTCCTGGGGGATCCCCCGCACGACCTGGCGCTCGCCGGCGTGGAAGCCCATGATCGGCGCCACCATGGCCGCGGTGAGCGTGCCGCCGAGGAACCCGTACCGCTCCACGCACGCCACCTGTGCCCCCTCGCGCGCCGCGGCGACGCTGGCCACGGTCCCGGCCGGCCCGCCGCCGATGACGACGACGTCGTAGTCTCGGTGCGGTCGGACCTCGTGGTCCTCACGCGGCTGCTCGGACGCCCCGGGCGGAGCCTCGGAGCCCGCCGGGTCGCGGACGCTCATGGGGAGGCCTCCAGCGGAGGCGCACCCCCGTGCCGCCTGTGTGCGCGGACCGGGGTGGCGGGAGGCTCTTGGGCCCGCACGCGGCCCTGCGCTCGGGCCAGGCCGGCCATCCGACGGACCGCTCGCTGGAGCTCGGCGGCCATGGGCCCGCCTTCCCGTTCCAGGAAGATTCGGGCGGCCTGGCGATAGTACCAGAGGACGTCCCGCGGACTGCGGGGCCGGAAGCGCTCCCACACCCGGTCTCCCACCCGGGCGTGATCCGCCAGGATGGCGCGGGCGTTGTGCAACTTGTCCGCCAGCGAGACCCTTAACACCTCCCCCGGGGCGTCGCGCAGGTGGGCCAGGTAGGCTTCCTTGCGCGGCCGCCAGGGCGGTTTCGGCTCGTCGACCGTGTCGGTGCACCCCTCGACGATCGCCAGCACCCGCGTGCCGAACCTGCGCCTGATCTCAGCCCGCCGCACCGCGACGGGGACTCCAGCGCGGTCTTCGAGCGAGTCATGAAGGAGGGCGGCAATGGCCTGCGCCTCGTCGCCACCGTCCTCCAGCACCAGGGCAGCCACGCCCAAGAGGTGCGAGACGTAGGGGACACGTGTTCCTTTGCGGGCCTGCTTGGCGTGCCAGCGGACCGCCCGACGCAGGGCCGCCTCGAATCTTGGCGACAGGGTGATGGGGCCACGGGCGGTCATTCCGGCACCTCCCGCCCGGCCCGCGTCTCCACCTCGCGGATGAAGGCGGACTTCGCGAAGGTGTAGGCGTGGGTGGTGGCGTGGGCGGCGGCCAGCTCGCGCTTCAGCCGGGCGTAGGCCGCGGCGTCCTCCGGATGGGTCCGCAGGTGGTCGCGAAAGCGCAGGTGCCGGCGCCAGAAGGGGCTCTCCACCACGACCGCGTGCACCTGGGCCACCCGCTCGCCGCGGGCGTTGTTGCGCCGGAAGTAGCGGCGGTTGGGCATGGAGACCTCCAGCTCGGGGACGTACTCGTACCCGAGGCGGCCCAGCGGCTCGACCAGGCGGTCCAGGTCCTCGAGGCGGGCCACACCGATCATGATGTCGATGACCGGCTTGGCCGCCAGGCCGGGCACGGCGGTGCTCCCCACGTGCTCGACGCGCGGGGCGGGATGGAGCGCGGCCAGGGCGTCGGCCAGCAGGGCCCGCTCCGACTCGAAGAGCGCCGGCCAGCGCGGGTCGTAGTCCACCACCACCGGCGGGCGCGGCTGCGGGGCGGTGCCGCCCAGGGAGAAGTCCACCGCCGCCTCGAAGAGGCGGTTCCATGGGAAGCGCACGCCCTGCACCTCGACCGGCGCGCCGAAGGTGCGGGCGAGCGGCGGGGCGACCTGCTCCCGGAAGAGGCGCAGGGCCGCCGCCTCGAGGACCGGGCGGCCGTCGGCCAGGTGGGACGGGCTGATCCCCTGCTCCAGCGCCAGCGCCCGCAGCGCCGGCCGCACCACCGCCTGGTAGCCCCAGTCGTCGAGCAGGCGGGCCAGCAGCATGCGGCGCGCCGCCCGGTCGGAGCCGTTCACGGTGGACCGCCGCAGGTGGTGGACGACCACGGCCTGCGCCAGCGCGGAGCCGAGCGCGTTGCTGGCGGTGTTCCACCCCGCGTAGGCGACGATGCCGCCGAAGGCGCGCTCGGCGAGCAGCCGCTCCACCAGCCGCCGGTCGGCGCCGTTGGCGAAGCGCACGTCCGCAAGCGCCACCACGCGCTCCTCCCGTACCGCCGCCCGCACCACATCCGGCACGAGGGCGTCCATGGCATCCGGGACGGGGGCGTCCTCCGCCGCATCCGGGACGGGGACACCCTCCGGGACTGGCTGCCCTTCCTGCACCACCGCCTCCTGCTGCTCGGGGCTGGCGAAGTTGTGCACCCACAGCAGGATGTCCGCGTCACCCTCCGCCGGACGGCAGCCGCAGGTCACCACGTGCTCCAGCACCGTCCGGGCCAGGGGCGCGGACTCGTAGCGCGGGACCAGCCCGACCGCCTCGGGCACCGTGTACAGGACGCGCACGCGGGGGGCCTCGCCCGTGGCCTCGTTGAGCCAGCGGGCGAACAGCCGCGCCCCCAGTTCGTCCGCTCCGGTCGTCACCGCCGCGGCGCCCGCGTCCAGCGCCCGCGCCAGGCGCTCCAGCACCTCGCGGTCCTGGCGCGAGAGGCTGCGCGGAGTGGCGTCGTCCTGCCCCACCAGCAGCGCCCGCACCCGGCCGCGGGCCGCCGCCGCCAGCAGCTCCACCGCCACCAGCAGGTGGCGCTGCCGCTGGCGCAGCAGCGCGTCCACCACCGAGCCGGGGAGGCGGTCGGCCGCCTCCTGCACCGCCCCCAGGGCCGCCGCCCCCACCTCGCGGAAGGCGTCCACGGCGGCCATGTAGGCGTGGAGCGCCTCCCCGTGCTCCTCCCAGTAGGCCGGGTCCTCCTCCCCGCCGCCCGCAACCGGCGTGCGCAGGACCACCGCACCCAGGTAGGTGGGGACGCGGGCGGCCAGGGTCTGCACCCGGTCGAGCCAGGGGAGCGTGGCGCGCCAGGGGCGGACCGACTTGCGCGAGGCGACGAGCCCGCCGAAGCAGAGCATCTCCGCCGCGGCGACGCAGGCGGCAGGAGCGCTGCGCTCCACCTCGGCGTCGATCCACGCCCACAGCGCCTCCAGGTCGGCGGCGCGGTAGCGGTCTCCCAGGAGCTCGGGCGGCGGGGTGGCCACCTCCACCCCGGCGGCGCGGGCCAGGTCGAGCACCGTCTCGCGCGTGGCCGGCCGGTCGTCCAGCGGGATGAAGAGCAGCGGCCCGGGCGCCATCGCCATCCCTAGCGCACCGCCCCCACCGTGATGCCGCGGATGAAGTAGCGCTGGGTGAAGATGAAGACCACCAGGATGGGGATGGTCATGATCACCGCCCCCGCGGCGATGAGCCGGGTGTTGTGGGCGAAGAGCCCCGACAGGTAGAGCAGGCCCACCGCCAGCGGGTAGCGCTCCGGGGACTTCAGGACGACCAGCGGCCAGAGGAAGGAGTTCCAGAAGGCCACGAACTCGAAGATGGCCAGCGTGGCCAGCCCCGGGGCGATGAGCGGCAGCATGATGCGCCGCCAGATGCCGAACTCCGAGGCCCCGTCGATGCGCGCGGCGTCCTCCAGCTCCTGGGGGATGGTCAGGTACTGCTGGCGCAGCAGGAAGATACCGAAGACCGAGACCGCGCTGGGCAGTACCACCGCGGCGTAGGTGTCGATGAGGCGCAGCTTCGTCATGGTGACGAAGTTCACGATGAGCCCCACGTGCCCCGGCAGCATCAGCGTGCTCAGCAGGGCGAAGAAGACCAGGTGGCGGCCAGGGAAGCGCATCCGCGCCAGCGGGTAGGCCGCCAGCGCGCACAGCAGCAGGTTCAGGCCGACCCCCGCCCCGGTGATGAGCACCGTGTTCAGCAGGAAGCGCGGGATGGGCATCGTCCGCCACACCCCGAGGAAGTTGTCCAGGCCGAGGGGCCAGGGGAGCGGCGGGGGGAAGCCGAAGACGCGCCCGCCCACCCGCAGCGCCGTGGCCAGCAGCCACAGGAAGGGGAAGGCGGTGAAGAGGGCGAGCAGGCTCAGGCCCGCGTAGGTCAGCACCGTGCGGGCGCGGGCGCCGCGGGACGGCTGGCGCGCGCGGCGGCTAGTAATACTCGAACCCTCCCCGCCGGAAGACGACGAAGTTCACCGCCGACAGCACCATCACCCCTACGGCCAGCACGACCGCCACCGCCGCGGCGTAGCCGAAGTCGAAGCGCTGGAAGCCCACGTCGAAGATGTAGAAGAACAGGGTGAAGGTGCGGAACATCGGGCCGCCGCCGGTCATGACGTAGATCTCTTCAAAGACCTTCACCGCGGCGATCACCGAGATGGTGCTGGCCACCAGGATGGCCGGCCGCAGCAGCGGCAGGGTGATGTGGCGGAAGACCTGCCAGCGGCCGGCGCCGTCGATCATCGCCGCCTCCTCGTACTCCGGCGAGATCGCCTGCAGCCCGGCCAGGTAGATCACCATGTAGTAGCCGAGCCCCTTCCACAGCGTCACGAACATCACCGCGTAGAGCGCCAGGGTGGGGTGGCCGAGCCAGGCGATCGGCCGGTCGAGCAGGCCCAGGCGGGTGAGGACGTAGTTGATGATCCCGTCCTGCTCGTAGAGCCAGCGCCAGACCAGGCCGACGACCACGATGGAGGTGATCACCGGCACGTAGTAGGCGGCGCGGAACCAGGCGATCCCGCGCAGCGGCCGGTTGACCGCCACGGCCAGCAGGATGGCGCAGACCTGCAGGACCGGCACCACCAGCACGTACTTCAGGGAGTTCGCGAGGGCGAGCCAGAAGACGCGGTCCTCCCACAGCCGCCGGAAGTGCGCCAGCCCGACGAAGCGGGCGGGCTCGGTGCCGAGCAGCGTGCGCAGGTTGAACTCGTAGAGGCTGAGCACCGTGCCGAAGGCCACCGGGTAGAAGGTGAAGAGGGCGAGCAGCGCCAGCCCCGGCAGGAGGAAGAGGTAGGCGATGGCGGTGGTGCGCCACTCCCGCACCGTCAGGCCCAGCACGCGGCGCCGCCGGAGGACGGCCGCGGCCAGGGGCCGGGCGGCCTGGGGCGGCGCGACGGCGTCAGGGGGCGAGCGCATGACAGAGCCGGCGCAGCGATTCCACGTACCGGTAGTTCACGGCCGTGTGGTCGTCGTCGAACTCCTGGTGCTCGTGCGGGACGCCCAGGCGCTCCAGGCGGCGGTGGAGGATGCGCGCCCCGTAGTGCAGGGCGAACTGGTCCCGGCTGCCGCACTCCACGTAGACCAGCCGCATCCCCCGCAGGGCGTCGGCGTGGCGCTCCACCATCACCACGGGGTCCCAGGCCAGCCAGCGCGCCCACACCGCCTCGTCCAGCTCGCCGGTCTCCACGTCCACCGGCAGGTCGAACCCCAGCGGCGCGGCCGGGTTGGGGGAGTAGGCCATGGCCATGGCCACCAGGAGGACCAGGGCCTCCACCATCTCCGGGGGCTTCTTCGGCGCGGCGTCGAAGGCCCGCAGGAAGGCCTCCAGCCCGCCGTGCTTGCGGATCGTGTCCAGAGACTTCCAGAACGCCGGCTTGTAGCAGGCCTCGAAGTACATGTCGCCGCTGTGCGAGGCCACCGCGCCGAAGACCTCGGGGTGGCGCATCGCCTGGACGAGGGCGCCGTACCCGCCGCTCGACTTGCCGTCGAGGCCGCGGTGCCGGGCCGCCGGGCGCGTCCGGTAGCGGCGGTCGATGACGTCCACCAGCTCGAGCAGGGCGTCCTCGTACCGCCCCGTGGCCGAGGAGTTCAGGTACTGGCTCCCGCCGTAGCGGGTGAAGCCGTCGGCCATGACCAAGAGCGCCGGCGGGGCGCCCTCGGCGATCACCCGGTCCATCAGCTCCGGCAGCGAGGGCACCCACGGGTTGTAGTTGGCCTGCCCCAGCCCGGTGCCGGTGAAGCCGTGGAGCCAGTAGATCACGGGGTAGGGACCCCCCTCCTCGTAGCCCGGCGGCAGGTAGACGGGGATGGCCCGCTCGGCGGGGTCGCCCAGGGGGTTGTCCTGCAGCGACGCGAAGGTGACCCACTCGATGCGCACCTGTCCCCGCAGGCGCATCACGGCCGCTCCTCCAGCAACGTGACCGCGAAGATGGCCGGGGTGGCGTCGGTCCCGCGCGAGACCACCTCCAGCGCGGCGATCTCCCGCTCGGGGTGCGGGTTGACCCAGCGCAGCAGGGAGAGGCGCACCTCCACCCCCGCGAGCGTCCGGCCGGCCCAGCCGATCTCCTGGGCGATGCTCACCGGTTCGTCCAGCCAGGACCCGATGTGCCGGCGGTACTGCACCGGCAGCCGCTCGGCCGAGCCGTCGGCGTAGCGCAGCGTGTAGGTGGCCACCTCCTCGCCGAAGCGTCCCGCCGGGTAGGGGGTGGCGTGGAGCACGGCGATGACGGCCGCCCGCCGGCCCAGCGGCAGGCGCACCGCGGCCGGCAGCCCCCGCAGCGCCTCCCGGGCCCCGCGCAGCAGCACGATGGACCGCCCCCCGTTCCGCGCCGGGTCGAGGATCTCGAAGAGGATGCCATTGAGGCGCACCCGCCCGGTGGGCAGCGCGCGCAGGTCGTACTCCCGCCCCTTCCCCAGCCACCCCTGCCCGTCCTCGTCCACGTGGCTGCGCGTGGCCGCGCGGCGCAGGTCCACCAGGTGGCCGCGCACCGGGGTGCGTCGGCGGGGGACGCCCTCCCACTCCTGCTTGAAGCGGGCGGCGGGGTCGTAGGCCACGGTGGGCGCGGGGGCCGTCAGCCGCGGGTTCCAGAAGAAGTCCGCGGCCAGCAGGTAGGTGTAGAGCTGGTGGTACTGGCGGTCCAGGGCGGTGCGGTTGTTGAAGTGGCCGGTCCAGGTGGTGCGCACCACGCCCAGCACGTCCTGCCGCTCGGCCTCGCGGGCGAACCCGGTGATGTTGCCGGGCTTCCACCACGTGGCCGCCAGCGTGGGGAAGCCCCACGCCTTGAAGCGCGCCAGGCTGGGGTAGCGGGCCGCCTCCTGGTACTGCCAGTCCACCATGACGATGTCGCGGGGGAGGCGGCCGATCTCGGGGGCGAAGTCGTTGGTCAGCAGGACGTCTCCCCACATCATCGTGCCCACCCCGCGGCTCTTGAGGAACTCGTACAGGCGCAGGGTGTCCCGCACGAACAGCTCGCCGAAACCCAGCCGCTTCCCCTCCGCCGAGTAGGGGAAGGGGACGACGTTGCGCACCTCGTCGTGGCCGATGTGCAGGTAGCGGGGGCGGAAGAGCTGCACCGCCTCGTCGAGGACGGGCAGGATGACCTCGTAGACCCGCGGGTTGAGCGGGTTGTAGACGTAGCGGGCGTTGGACTGGTCCGGGGGGATCTCCAGGAGGTCGAGGTTCTGGTCGTTGTGGTAGAGCCACTCCACGTGGCCGAGGGTCTGGATGAGGGGGACGACCTCCAGGTGGTGCTCGCGCGCCACCTGGAGGAGGCGGGCCACCTGCGCCTTCGTGGCCCCGGACGGGTGGCGGATGGCGGGAGCGCTGTCCCACTGCACGTACTCCGCCTCGGCGATGAGCGTGTTCACCTTGAACTTGCTCAGCACCCGCTCCATGAGCGCGGTGTGGAACTCGGCGGAGGCGTTGTCCAGGAGGACGTGCACCGCCCGGACGGGGTGGGCCGGCCAGTCGCGGACTTCGACCCCGTGGAGCGCGGCCCCCTCCCCGTGGGGGAGGAGGAGCTGGCGCAGGGTCTGCACGGCGTAGTAGGTGCCGCGGCGGTCCACCCCCGCCGCCACCACGGCGTCGGGGGTGACCTTGAGGACGTAGCCTTCCGGGCCGGGGTCCTGCGGCGACAGGCGCAGCCCCTCGCGCGCCAGCAGGGCGGCGCTCCAGCGGTTGAGGCCCGGTTCGCCCAGGACGATGACGTTGCGGGGCTCGGTCACCTGACCGGCGCGCACTACCGGGAGCGGGCGGCCCGTGCGCGCCTGGACCTCGCGGTTCAGGTCGCGGGCGGCGTAGAGGTCCTCGGGAGCGGCCTCGTCGCCCACCACGATGCGGGTCTCGGCGGTGAGGAGGAAGGGCCGGTCGAGCCAGCGCACGGCGCGCGGCTGGGGGATGAGGACCGGCCGGCCGGGGGCGGCGGGCGTCCAGGCATCAGGGACGTCCACGCCGGATCCCCCGGCGGGGGCGGGGAGCAGCGCGCCCAGGACGGCGGCCAGCAGGAGGGCGAGCCGGAAGCGGTCAGGCATGACCTGCGCGGGGAGGAGGCGACGCCCCTACAGCCGGGCGTTCCACTGCTTGACGGCCCAGTCCAGCGCCTCCCTGGGAGACATCTTCCCGTAGAACGCGCTTTCCACCGCCTCGCGGAAGACCCGGTAGAGCTCGGTGGCGTTGGGCACGACCACGGTGAGGTCGCGGGCCAGGGGGAGTTCGGCGGCCGCGATCTTCCGGGCCTTCTCCTCGGGCGTGGCGCCCCCCTGCTTGAAGAAGGGGTGGGCCGCCGCGCCCCGGGTGGAGGGCAGGATCACCACCTGCCGGGCGAACTCGAGCTGGTTCTGGTCGTTGGTGACGAAGAGGGCGAAGTCCACCGCCTCGCGCGGCGCCTTGCTGGCCTTGGGGACGGAGACCGTCATCGTGGGCAGGTGGATCACCCGCGCCTTGCCCTTGGGGTAGGGGGCCACGAAGGTCTGGGCGTACACCTCGGGGTTGTCGTGCTTCACCCGCAGCAGGAACTGCGGCCCCGTCACCAGGATGCCCAGCTGCCCCGCGCTGTACCGCTCCGTGGCGCCGAGGTAGCCGCGGCGCAGGGTGTCCTCCGGGAAGTAGTCCTGCTTGAAGAGCTGGACGTACCGCTCCAGGTAGGCCACGTGGGCGGGGGAGTTGAAGACCGCCCGCTTCCCGTCGGGGCTGAGGATGGGCAGGCCGTTCTCCTGGAAGCGGTGCATCAGGCGCACCGAGTCGACGTTCGGCATGAAGCCGTAGATCTTCGTCCGGTCCTTGATGGTGCGGGCGTGGGCGATGAGCTCGTCCTCGGTGGACGGGGGGTCGTTGGGGTTGAGCCCCGCCCGCCGGTAGAGGGCCACGTTGTAGGCCAGGACGTTGGGGGTGACGTACCAGGGGATGCCGTAGGTGCGGCCGCGGAAGCGCGCCGCCGCCCACAGCCCCTCGAAGTAGCGGGCCTTCTCCGCGGCGGGGACGGCGGCGTCCATGTCCACCAGCACCCCCTGCTCGGCCAGGCGGACGGAGAGCTCGGTGTTCAGGTTGACGACGTCGGGCGCCACCCCGCCGGCCAGGGAGGCGAGCAGCTTCTGCTCGATCGCCGCGAACTGGACGTCCACCCAGCGGATCTTCACGCCCGGACGGGCCCGCTCGTAGGCGGCGATCACCCCGTTCACGTAGTCGGTGAAGAACGGCTGGAGGGAGATCGTCCAGAACTCGAGGGCGACGGCGGGGGCCCCTCGGACGGGCAGCCCCGCAAGGGCGAGGAGGACCAGGGTGAGCACGACGGCGGGGACGGCGGCGCGGCGACGCATAGATGCCTCCCGGCTGTCCCTACGACAGCCTCGCTGCTCGGGTTCGGGACGGAGCGCGGGAGTCCTCCCGGGGGCCACCGACCGAGGGACACCACGCGGTGGGTCCCGCCGGGAAACGCGACGGGGCCGCGGCCTGCGACCGCGACCCCGCCACGCGCTCCAGACCGGCCAGGACCTACCGCCCCGTGGTGAGCACGGGCTCGGGCGTCACCTCCACCCGGATCTTCCTGGGCAGGGCGTGCTCCGCCAGGGGTGCGGTGACCTCGAGGATCCCGTGGACGTACCGGGCCTGGATCTCGTCCGCGCGGACGGTCGAGGGGAGGGTGATCGTCCGCTCGAACGGCCCGTAGGTGAACTCGCCGAAGACGTAGTCGTCCCGCGGGACCTCGTACTCCAGCTTCCGCTCGCCCTTGATGGTCAGGGTGTTACCGGTGACGGAGAGGTCCACGTGCTTGGGGTCCACGCCCGGCAGAGCCACGCGGATGTACAGCTTGTTGTCCCGGTAGAACGCCTCTGCCGCCGGGGTCCAGGAACGGGTGGAGGAGACGAGGGGCTCCGCCCCAAAGGCCCTGGCGAAGAGGTTCGCCATGTCCCGCTGGAGGTTGAAGAGTTCCTCGAACGGCGACCAGCTCTCCCAGCGCAGCATGCTCACCCACCTCCTTGAAGAGTCTGGTGTGAGATCTGATCTGGGAGGCAGGTCCTGTCAAGGTTTTACCCCTGCCTCCGCTCAGCAGCCTAAACGATAGTTCAGGCGGCTGTCAATAGGGAATTTTCCCGGAAAAAACCCGCAATTAGGCTTTTGGCCGCCCGGCAAATAGTCTCAAAACGAGACTCCCCGGGGCGCCGTCTCCTCTTGGGCCCCCAGCGGCCGCCACCCCACCACCTGGAAGGTCTGGAGCCGGCGGTTGGCGGTCGGGACCCACCGCACCCGGACCGGGAAGGCGAAGTCGGGAGCGAGGCGGCCCTGCGCCACCCAGGCCCGGCCCGCCGGATCGCCCGCCAGGGCGGGACCGGCCAGCACCGTCAACTCCACCGGCCCGTCCACCAGGTGCACTTCGTCGAGGACCGGGATGCGCTCCAGCGCCGCCCGCAGGCGCTCCCAGACCTCCGGCGAGGGCACGGGGCGCAGGTTCACCAGCCCGATGTTGCGCCTCAATGGACCGACGATCTTCACGTTGGCGAGCTCGGCGCTCACCCCCGCCTCGCGCAACCCCTCCAGCAGGACCTCGTTCGCCTCGGCCACGGCCCGCCCGTGGTAGGCCGGGTTCACCAGCGGCTTGAGGAGGTGCTTGAGCTTGCACCCCTCCCGCCGGGGGTGCTCGCCGATGCGCGGGATCTGCAACCCCAGGTGGTCGGCCAGGGCGCGGATCTGCGGTTTGTCCAGGTCGAGGAGGGGGGCGTAGTACCCGTTGCAGACCTTCATCCCCCGCTGGCCCCAGGTGTCGCTGCGGTTGGAGCCGGTGAGGACCAGCCGCCCCATGGCCACCTTCCGCACCATGCCGAGCTTGATCTCGCGGGTGCACCGGTTGCAGGCAGGGCCGGTGCGCTGGATGCGGTGCTGCATGACCTGCCCCAGCAGGCACTTCTGCCGCAGCCCCAGCCGCTCGGCCATCTCCAGCACGATGGCGTTGCCGCGCCGGTAGGCGTAGTCGCCCATGTTCACGGTGACCAGGAGGACCCGCTCGGGACCGAGGGCGTCCCGGGCCAGGGCGGCGACGGTGGTGCTGTCGAGCCCGCCGCTGAAGGCCACGACCACGGGCTGCCCCTGCGTCGTCGCGCGGATCTCGGCGCGCAGGGCCTCGGCCAGCCGCGGGGGATCGTCGCGGAGGTCCTCCGGGCGAGCGGCCACCGGGGGAGAGAGCTGGGGTGGGGGCGAGGCTGGCGGAGAGGGTGGGATTCGAACCCACGAGAGCGTTTCCGCCCTAGCTGCTTTCAAGGCAGCCCCGTTCATCCGCTCCGGCACCTCTCCGGACCCTGATTATAATGGAAGGCGACACGCCCCCGGAGGTGATCCATGGCGCTCCCCGAGTTCCGCAACGAGCCCTTCTCCGACTTCTCCACGGACGCCCACCGCAATGCGATGCGCGCCGCGCTCGACCAGGTGCAGCGCGAGCTGGGGCGGGAGTTCCCCCTGCTCATCGGCGGGGAGCGCCTCCAGGGTGACGGCACCTTCACCTCCATCAACCCCTCGCGCAAGGACGAGGTCGTCGGCATCTTCCCCCGGGGCACCCCGGCGCACGCGGAGCGGGCGATCGAGGCGGCGGAGCGGGCCTTCGAGTCCTGGCGCCGGGTGCCGGCCGAGGAGCGCGCGGCCATCCTCCTGCGCGCCGCGGACCACCTGCGGCGACGGAAGTACGTGGCGGCGGCCTGGCAGGTCTACGAGGTCGGCAAGAACTGGGCCGAGGCCGATGCGGACGTGGCCGAGACCATCGACCACCTGGAGTGGTTCGCCCGCGAGGCCCTGCGCTACGCCCGCGGCCAGCCCACCGTCCCCCACCCGCAGGAGTACAGCGAGTACGTCTACCTGCCGCTCGGCGTGGTCAGCGTCATCCCGCCGTGGAACTTCCCCCTGGCGATCCCGGTGGGGATGGCCGCCGCGGCCATCGCCGCCGGCAACACCGTGGTGCTCAAGCCCAGCAGCGACTCCCCGGCCAACGCCTACGTCTTCGCCGAGGCCATGGAGGCGGCGGGCCTGCCGCCGGGCGTGCTGAACGTCGTCACGGGGTCCGGCGCCGACGTGGGGGACGTGCTGGTGCGCCACCCGCGCGTGCGCATGGTGGCCTTCACGGGGTCCAAGGAGGTCGGCATCCGCATCTACCAGGAAGCGGCCAAGGTGGCCCCCGGGCAGATCTGGCTCAAGCGGGTCATCTGCGAGATGGGCGGCAAGAACGCCGTGGTGGTGGACGAGGAGGCCGATCTGGAGGAGGCGGTGACGGCCGCGGTGGTGAGCGGCTACGGCTTCCAGGGGCAGAAGTGCTCCGCCGGCTCGCGCCTGGTGGTCACCGCGCCGGTCTACCGCGACGTGCTCGAGCGCTTCGTGGAGAAGGTGCGGGCGCTGGAGGTGGGGCCGGCGAAGGACAACTACCCGGTCGGGCCGGTGATCAACGCGCGTGCCATGCGCACCATCCTGGGCTACATCGACATCGGCAAGCACGAGGGGCGCCTGGCCGCGGGGGGCGAGCCCGCCGACGGGGACGGCTTCTTCATCCAGCCCACGGTCTTCGCCGACGTCGACCCGCGGGCGCGCATCGCCCAGGAGGAGATCTTCGGGCCCGTGGTGGCGGTGATCCGGGCCCGCGACTTCGACGACGCCCTGGCCATCGCCAACGCCACCGAGTACGGGCTGACGGGCTCGGTCTTCTCGCGCAACCCGGAGAAGCTGGCCCGGGCGCGGCGGGAGTTCATGGTGGGGAACCTCTACCTCAACCGGAAGTCCACCGGGGCGCTCGTGGGGGTGCACCCCTTCGGGGGCTTCAACATGAGCGGCACCGACGCCAAAGTCGGCGGCCCGGACTACCTGCTGTACTTCCTGCAGCCCAAGGTGACGTCCTTGAAGTGGCGCTGAGGGTCAGGGCCGGGATGGCGCCACTCGTGCGGCCGATGCGGCCGCTCGTGTGTCACGCCGGCTGGCCCCGGACCCAGTTGTGTTCGGTAGGGGATGGGGTCAGAAGCCAGGCGCCAGCCCCTCGCCCGCTGCCGCGTCAGCCAGCCGCGCATCGAACGAGAGCAGCCGGAGCTCGGCGCGGTTCATCTGAAGGCTCTTCGCGAGGGCCAGGTGCCAGAGGTCGGCTCCCCTGAGGTTCCACCGGAAGGCCAGTTCGGCTGGACACCGCTCACCATCCGCTTTCGCGGTCGTCCAGGAGGACCTGCATGAGCCGCTCTCCAACCTGCCCGGGCAGGTGGAGCGGCTCCGGCCATCGGGCTCCAGGAGGAGGAGGGATCAATCGGCCCTCCCGCCGCATCCGCTCCAACCATGCCTCCACCGTCTCGCGTCGCGGGACCGGGACGAGGCGTGCCACCGGCCGGCCGCGCTCGGTGATGGTCCACTCCCCGCCGCCGTCTTCTGCGCCCTCACCCGCTTCGCCCGTGAGCTGCTGGACTCGGTGGTCACGGTGACTACACTGTAACAGATGCCCGGCGTCCCTCAGGCCCAGGTCACCCTCCACCCCGGCCTCGAGCCCGTCCTGCGCGAGGTCGGGGAGGTCCCCCCGGGCCCCTTCGTCCCCGCGCGCTTCCAGGTGGAGGCGCTGGAGGCGGTGCGGCGCGGCGACGTGCTGGTCTCGGCCCCCACCGGCAGCGGCAAGACGTGGATCGCCGAGCGGGCCATCGCCGAGCTGCTGGAGCGCGAGGGCACGGCCTGGTACACCACACCGCTCAAGGCGCTCTCCAACCAGAAGTTCCTGCGCTTCCAGGCCCTCTTCGGGGAGGCGCGGGTGGGGCTGCTCACCGGCGAACGGCGCATCCGCCCGCGCGCCCCCGTGGTGGTGGCCACCACCGAGATCCTGCGCAACGCGCTCTACGACGGCGCGCTGCACGTCGACCTGGCCGTGCTGGACGAGGCCCACTACCTGGGCGACCCCGAGCGCGGCATGGCCTGGGAGGAGATCGTCCTGCTGGCCCCCCCGCTCACCCACCTGCTGCTCCTGTCGGCCACGATGCCCAACGTTGACGTGCTGGCCGACTGGCTCGGGCGGGTGCGCGGACGGCGCCCCGCCGTGGTGAGCGAGACGGAGCGGCCGGTCCCGCTGCGTCTGGTGCTGATGGACGCCCGGGGGCACCTGCTGCCGCAAGACCTGGCGGGGCGGGTCCGCGGCGGGGAGCGGCGGCCGGGGTGGCTGCTCACCCTGATGCGGGAACTGGACGCCGCCAGCCTGCTCCCGGCCATCCTCTTCTTCCCCTCCCGCCGGGAGTGCGACGAGGCGGTGCGCGAGCTGACCGGCGTGCGCGGCCCCGGGGAGGAGGCGCGGCGCGAGGCCTTCACCCGTTGGGCGCAGCGCTTCCCCTACCTGGCGGGGCACCGCTTCCGCACGGCCCTGGTCCGCGGGGGCGTCGCCCCCCACCACGCCGGGCACCTCACCGCCTGGCGTCTCGTCGTGGAGGAGCTGCTCGACCGCGGCCTGGTGCGTGCGGTGGCCGCCACCACGACGCTGGCCAGCGGCCTGGACGTCCCCGCGCGCACGGTGGTCCTGACCACGCTGGCGCGGCAGAGCCCGGAGGGGCGCGTCGACCTGAGCGCCACGGAGTTCCACCAGATGACCGGGCGCGCCGGGCGCCGGGGGCGGGACCGGGTGGGCGTGGTGGTCCTGCCGGCCTCGACGCGGGCGGAGGCGCTGATGGGCCTCGCCCTGGCCGGGGCCGAGGTGGAGCCGGTGCGCTCGGCCTTCCGCCCCGGCTACACCCAGGTCCTCAACCTCCTGCGCCGGCGCACCCTGGAGCAGGCGCTGGACGAGGTCGGCCGCTCCCTGGCCGCCTACGAGGCGGAACGGTTCGGGTGGAGCGGGGGCGGGCTCTCCGGGCGGCAGCGGCGCCGCCTGCGGTTGCCGCGCGGGGCGGTCGCGCGCGCCTTCGAGCACGCGCGCGACCCACTCACCCAGACCTTCCTGCTGCGGGCGGCGCTGCTGCAGACGCTGGGCTACCTCGACGAGGCGGCGCGCCTCACCGAGGAGGGCCTGTGGGCGGCGGAGCTGCGCCATCCCCGGGTGCTGGTGCTGGCCGAGGTGGTCCGCCGCGACGGCGTGCCGGCACAGCCGCCGCGCCTGGCCGGCATGGCCGCGGCGCTGGGCTCGGAGCGTCCGCCGCGTGCAGGGGGAGAGCGGGTGCGCCTGGGCGGCCTGGCCTCGCTGGTGCGCCGGCTGGCGCGCCTGGAGGCGGAGTTCGGACTGGAGCCCGACCCCGTCGAGGAGGAGTTCCGGCAGGAGTGGGACCGGCGGCGGCGGCGCGCCCTGGCCTCGCCCGCCGAACGCCGGGCCGCCGCCGCGGAGGCCTGGGCCGGCGGGGCGGAGTGGGTGCCGCTGGTGCAGGCGCTGGACGTAGAGGAGGGGGACCTGCAGCGCATCATCCTCCAGGCGGCGGAGGCGCTGCTGCAGCTGGAGGGCCTGCCCCACGAGCACGTCCGCCAGACGGCGCGCGTGGCCCGTCGGGCGCTCCTCCGCCCGCCCGTGATCTAGAGCGGTGCTCCCCCGCCCGGGGGAGCACGAAGCGGGTAGCGCGGGGAGCGAAGGAAGGCCCGGCGGTCGCGCCTTACAGCACCTGCAGTCCACCGGGGGAGGACGCGATGGCCTGCCGGGAAAGCTCCCTCGACTTCCTCCGCAGCCTGGGCTACACCGCCATCCACCTGCCGCGCGAGCGCATCGCGCCCCTCGACCTGGTGGGACGCCTGCCCGGCGGGCGGGCCCGCCACCTGGGCCCGCTCACCGGCCTGATGGTGGCCGACGGGGAGGTCCCGCCGGTGACGCGCGACGAGGTGGTCGCCGAGATCAGCGGCCGGCACACCGACGCGCTGGACGTGGGGATCGGCCTGCGCCTGCTGGTGCGCTTCCTGAGCGCGCTCGCGCCGGTGACCGTGGCGCTGGACGCCGCCTTCGCGCGGGCGCGGCGGATCGAGTTCACCTACGAGGACGTCCGCTCGGACAGCGTGGACCTCGTGGCCCTCCGCCGGTGGCTGGGCCGCCGGCCTCCGCTCGACCACACCAACCCGGTCATCGACGACTACTTCATCGGCGAGGGCGAGGCGGTGGTGATCACGCGCACCCTCAAGTCCAACCGCTTCGGCGTCACCGCCTACGACGAGGCGGAGCAGCGGCTGGCCGTCGACCTCACCCGCCAGCGCCGGGAGCTGGCCGAGGCGGGGGTGGAGGTCACCCAGGACGTCCGGTGGAAGACCTCCTTCAAGGGCCCGGTGCGGCTGGTCTTCGCCTTCCAGGGGTTCCTGCTGCGCATCGACTCGCGCGGGCTGCACGTCTCCGACGACGTGCCGCCCGAGCTGGGGCTGCTGGCGGTGGCGCCGGTCCTGGGCGAGGAGGTGCGCCCCGTCGTCTGGCCCGCGCACGGACTCCTCCGGCTCGACTGACCTCGGCGCCTCCCTCGGCGCCTCGCGCCTGGCGCAACGCGCTGCCGGCACCGTCCGGCCCAGGGGGTGAGCGGTGTTCTTCGTCGGCCTGCTCGTCGGGTTCGTCGTGGGGGCAGGGCTCGCGCTCTTCCTGCGCCTGCCGCTCGCGGACTGGCCCACCTTCATCCGGGCCGCCGCGACCGGCTTCGGCCTGGGGCTCGGGCTCGTGGCCGTGGCCTGGGCCGTCAGCCTGGCCGTCCGCCTGCTCGACCGGCAGTCCCAGCGCCTGCGCGGCGGGGCCGGCGAGCCGTGATCGCCATCGTCCTCGCCGCCCTGGGCTTCGGCGCGGGCGTCGGCTACGGGCTCCTGGTCGTCGCCCTCCTCGTGGTGCTCAAGCAGGCGGCGCTCGAGCCGGCCTGGGAGTGGCTGCTGGAGTGGGTCGAGCAGCGCTTCCTCCCGCCCCACCCGACGGAGGCGCGCCGCTCCACCCTGGCGGGGCGCGGGGAGATCGTGGTGGTCTCCGACCTGCACGTGGACACCTGGGACCGCACCCCGGAGGGGCGGGCGGCGCGGGAGGCGGCGCTGCAGGCCTTCCTCGACGCCATCGAACCGACGACGATGGACCTGGTCGTCAACGGCGACCTGCTGGACGCGCCGCCCCAGCCCGACGACGCCTGGCAGGGCGCGGGGGTGGAGCTGCGCGGCAGCCTCTTCCCCAAGTACGAGGAGGTCCTGGCCGACGTGGGGGAGGTGGCGAACCGCGCGCCGGTCCCGGTGACCGTCACGTTGCTCTACGGGAACCACGACATGGCCGCGAGCGGCCTGCGCTACGACCTGGTGCGCCGGCCGCACCTGCTGCGGCGCCTGCGCCTGCCGGTGACCACGGCCTGGTACCCCAACGTGATCCTCGGCGTCCCCGCCGACCCCGCGCGCTACGGCCAGGAGCCCTACCGCTTCTACATCGACCACGGCCACTTCTACGACCCGGTGCTGCTCCTCTACCTGCGCGACTTCCTGGCGGCCGCGCTGCGCCAGGACCTGCGGCGGGCCTTCACCGGATTGGTCCTGGTGGGGCAGCGCCGCGGCGCGGAGCAGCAGCCCATCCCCCGGCCGGGGCTGGCCCCGCCGCGCCCGCGCACGCTGGACCAGCGGGTGGCCGCCTGGCTCGTGCGCTACCGGTGGCGGTGGAAGGCCCGGCGCGTGGCGGGACAGCGCAGCCGGGCGGAGGTGGCGGAGGGGCGCCGGCCGCTCACCGGCATCCTCTTCGGCCACACCCACCTGCCCGACCGCTATACCTTCCGTCTGGGCGGCGTGCGCGGGATGATCTACGTGAACACCGGGGACTGGGCCGGCGACACGGGGCACGGCACCTACACGGTCATTACGCAGGACGGAGTGGTGACGCAGCACGACTGGCTCGACCCCGCACGCCGCGCGCCGCACCACAGGGGCGGCGGACCGTAGGGGCAGGGTGGAGCGCGGGAGCGCGCGGCCGGGAGTGCGCGGCATGGAGACGCACGGCGAGGGGGATGCGGGCATGCGCGGGCGGGTGAGCCGGTTCGACCAGGGCAAGGGCTACGGGTTCATCGAGGGCGAGGACGGGCGCGAGTACCTGGTGCACTTCACGGCGGTGCGCTCGGACCTGGAGGCGATGCGGCCGGACTGCCTGGTGGAGTTCGCGCCCGTGGTGACGCCCAAAGGGCTGCAGGCCGACGACGTGCGCCCGGTGGACGCGTAGGGGAACTCGCACGCCCGCTGGAGGTCCACCGCGAGCCGACCGCCCATGACGCCGTTGCCCGCCGGCACCGTCACCCTCCTCTTCGCCGACGTCGAGGGATCGACGCGCCTCCTTCACCGGCTGGGCGACCGGTACACCGGGCTGCTCGAGGCCTTCCGCGAGACCGTCTTCCGTGCCGTGGAGAGCCACGGCGGGACCGTCGTGGACGCCCGGGGGGAGGAGGTCTTCGCCGCCTTCCCCGGCGCCCGCAGCGCCCTCGCCGCCGCCGCGGCCATCCAGGAAGCCACGGCCCGGCCGCTCCGGCCGGAGACCCCGCCGCTGCGCATCCGCATCGGGCTGCACACGGGCGAGCCTGCCCTGGCCGGGACGCTCTACGTCGGCATCGACGTCCACCGGGCCGCGCGCATCTGCGCGGCCGGCCACGGAGGCCAGGTCCTCCTCTCCGCGACCACCCACCATCTCGTGGCGGACGACCTGCCGGCGGGCGTGACGCTGCGCGACCTGGGCCTCCACCGCCTGAAGGACCTCTCGGATCCCGTGCACCTCCACCAGGCCGTGCTGGCCGGATTGCGCGCCGACTTCCCGCCCCCGCGCTCCCTTGGCCCGGTCCCCCACAACCTGCCGGTGCCGCTCACCAGCTTCGTCGGCCGGGAGCGTGAGCTGGCCGAGGTGCGGGACCTCCTGGAGCGCGCCGGGCTGGTCACGCTCACCGGGTTCGGCGGCAGCGGTAAGACCCGTCTCGCCCTGCAGGTGGCCGCCGGCCTCCTCGACAGCTACCCGGACGGCGTGTGGTGGGTCGACCTCTCCACGGTGAGCGATCCCGACCTCATCCTCCACGCCGTCGGCGCCGCCGTGGGCCGGCGGGAGGAGGGCGGGCCCACCACCCTCGAGGTCCTCCTGGACTACCTGGCGCCCCGGCGGCTCCTGCTCGTCCTGGACAACTGCGAGCACCTGGTGGCGGGGTGCGCGCGCGTCATCGAGGCCGTCCTGCGCCGCGCGCCGGGGATCAAGGTGCTGGCGACGAGCCGCGAGGTCCTGCGCCTCCCCGGCGAGGTCGTCTACGCCGTCCCGCCGCTCTCCCTGCCGGCCGGGCCGGACGGCGACCCGGCCGCGGTCCTCGCTTCCGAAGCCGCCCGCCTCTTCCTGGAGCGGGCCGGCCTGGTCCGCCCGCCGCGCCCCCTGGACCCGCAGGAGACGCGGGCCGTCGCCACGATCGCCCGGCGGCTGGAGGGGATCCCGCTGGCCATCGAGCTGGCCGCCGCCCGTGCCCGCGTGCTCGCCCTCGAGCAGATCGTGCAGCGGCTCGACGACCGCTTCCGCCTGCTGCGCCGCCCGGCGCGCGGCGCCGTCCCCCGCCAGCAGACCCTCCGGGCGACGATGGACTGGAGCTACGACCTCCTGCTGCCCGAGGAGCAGACGCTGCTGGCGCGCCTGGCCGTCTTCGCCGGGACCTTCGACCTGGAAGCGATCGAGGCCGTCTGTGCCGACCCGCAACCCGGCAACGGGCAGGGAGCCGGCGTCCTGGACCTGCTCACCAGCCTGGTGGACAAGTCTCTGGTGATGGTGGAGCCCTCGACGGACGTGGCGCGCTACCGGCTGCTGGACACGGTGCGCGAGTACTGCCGGGAGCGGCTGGCGGCCTCCGACCTCGCCCTCCTCCAGGACCGCCACCTGCGCCACTACACGGCGGTGGCGGAGGCGGCGGAGCCGCACCTGCGCGGCCCCGCACAGCAGCGGTGGCTCCTGCGCCTCGATCGGGAGCACGACAACCTGCGCGCCGCCCTGGGCTGGAGCCTCAGGCGGCCCGAGGCCGTGGGGTGGGGACTGCGCCTGGCCGCCGCGCTGTGGTGGTCCTGGTACCGGCGCGGGCACTACAGCGAGGGACGGCGCTGGCTGCGCGCCCTGCTGGCGGGGGGCGCCGGCGCGCCTGCGGCCCTGCGCCTGAAGGCCCTCTACGCCGCGGCCTACCTGGCGTGGCGCCAGGGCGACATGGGCGAAGCGGAGACCTACTCCCTGGCCAGCGTCGGGCTGGCCCAGGAGCACGGGGAGCCGCTGCCGCTGGCCTACGCGCTCCTGGTCCGCGGCATCGTCGTCCGCGCCCAGCGCCGGCTGGCCCTGGCCCGGGAGCTGCACGAGCGCAGCCTGGCCCTCTTCCGCCAGGCGGGGCACCTCGAGGGCGTCGCCTGGGCCCTGCGGATGCTGGGGATCGTGGAGTGGCACGACGGCCGGATGGAGCCGGCGCGGGCGCGCTTCGCCGAGGCGTGCGCATTGCTGGAGCAGATCGGGGACGGGTGGGCGGTGACGGTGTGCCTGAGCGACCTGGGCCATGTGGCCGCCCACCTCGGCGACGACGAGACCGCGGAGAGGCTGCTGCGACGGGCCCTCGACCGCTACACCACGCTCGAGGACGAGATGGGCATGGCCAGCGCCTGGGAGCTCCTCGGGGAAGTGGCCGCGCGACAGGGACGCTTCGAGGAGGCGGACGCCCTCCTCGACCGCAGCCTGCACCTGTACGAGAAGCTCGGCGACCGCTGGGACATCGCCACGGTGCACGCAGCCATCGCCGAGGCCGCCGAGCGCCGCGGCGACGTCGCGCGGGCGCGGGCGGAGTGGACCGAGGCGCTGCGCCGCTGGCGCGACCTCGCCGACCGCCAGGGGGTGGCCCGCTCCCTGGAGGGGCTCGCGCGCCTGGCCCGGGCGGCGGGCCAGGCGGAGCGCGCATCGGCCCTGGCGCGCGCGGCGGAAGCCCTGCGCGGCCGCGCGGAGGCGCCCGCGTCAACGGAAGGGCCGCTCTCGGGGACGACCGCGGCCGCCGGCGGGGCGGTGCGGGCGGCCATCGACGAGGTCGTGGCGGCCGTGCAGGCTGACCTTGTTCCCGCTCAGAACGACTTGCCCACGCTCACGAAGAAGCCCGACCAGCGGTAGGTGCTGCCGCCGAAGCTCGACTCCCGGAACCCGAAGCTGAAGTCCCAGTCGTGGCCGCGGGTCGTGGCGGCGGCGGTGGCGGCCACCGGGAGCGAGGCCGCAAGCGCCGTCACCGGCAAGGCGACGAGCGCCGTCACCGGAGGCGACGGGGCCTTGTAGCGGACCGCCACGCTCCAGTCCGTGCCGCTGCGCTGCCCCAGGTAGGCCGTGGCTCCGGTCGTGAGGGACCAGCCGCCGGAGTCGGCGAACGGGACGATCGGCAGCACGGCCTCGAGCCCCACCCCCACGTGGCTGGTGGAGACCGTCCCCGCCTGCACGGACCGGAAGCTGGCCAGCGCCCGCCAGGTCACGCGCTCCATGGCCACCCGGTAGGACCCGTCGACGCGCCACAGCGTGTCGGTGCCCAGACCGTCGGAGCGGCTGCCGGTCAGGACCTCGAGGCCGAAGCCCCAGGGCGCGTCCGGGGAACTGAAGCCGTAGCTCAGCCCCCACAGGAAGGTCGTCCAGGCCCCGCCGGCGCCCCCATCGATGGACGCCGACGCGGGCCAGCCGACGAGCCCGATGCGGTGGAAGTACTGGGGACGCTCCTGCGCCTGCGCGGGCATCCCCCAGGCGAGGACGAGCGCTGCGACGAGCAGGACGTGCGCGACGAGCCGCTTCCGCATCCCGGCTTCCTCCGTGTCCGCCGCACGGCCCGGCTATCCGCCGCACGGTTCGGCGACGTTGCTGTCGGGCTAAGAGAACCTCTTCCGGGGCGGTGTGGAGAATCCTGCGCAGGCAGGATTCGGCGGGCCCGGGTGCTAAGAGGCTCTGGCCGGGCTGCCCCGGCCCCGGTGCGCCGTCCGGCCCGAGGAGGCGAGGCCATGGAGATCACGGTGCACGACCAGAAGGTCTTCGCGCTCGCCGCGGCCTTCACGCTGGAGCAGGCGCGGGAGCGCGCCTGGGACCACAAGACCACCGCCTTCGGCGCCTTCTCCCGGCTGCTCCTGCGGCCCAGGGGCGACGAGATCACGGTGGCCTCCATCGAGAAGCGCTTCGACCCGCTGTGGCACGCCGTCGCGCACAAGCGGCTGGTCTACGACCGCGGCCGGGAGTACCGCGTCCCGGTGGCCGACCAGACCGTGCGCAGCGTGACCATCGACGGCCGGGACTACCCCGTCGCCCAGGGCCCTGCGCCCACGTTCATCCTGCGGGGGGTGGAGCACTGCGAGGAGGACGTGCGCGCCTCGCTCCTCGTCGACGGGGTGAGCGGCGAGGAGACCCCCTCGCCCGCGGCGCTGCAGGCACCGCGTGAGGAGGTGACCGACCTGGCCGCCTTCGCCCCGGCCGACGCCGTGGTGGTGCCGCCGGAGGTGAAGGCGTCACAGGTGGTGCAGCGGCTCGTCCAGCGCCTGCTGACCCCCTACGAGGCCGATCAGGTCTTCGAGGAGCGCATCGAGGTGGAGCACGTCCACCTGCTCTACGCCCCGGTCTTCGCCTTCGAGTACGTCTGGGCGGCCCGGGGGAAGAAGGCGGTGGTGGAGTTCGATGCGCTCAGCGGGCAGGTGCGGACGGACGGCCGGGCCTTCCAGCAGCAGGTCCGCCGCATCTTCAACCGGGACGTGCTCTTCGACCTGGGGGCGGAGACGATCAACCTGGTCGTGCCGGGCGGGGCCATCCCGCTGAAGATCGGCAAGGCCCTCCTGGACCGCCAGCGCGCGAAGCCCTAGCGGCGCCCGCGGCCCCCCGCCGCGCCCGCAGCCCCGCGCCACCGCCACCGCGCCGCTCCGCCGTCAGCATGTTATTCTGGACAGGGTGGGGACGTAGCTCAGCGGGAGAGCACCTGCCTTGCACGCAGGGGGTCAGGGGTTCGACTCCCCTCGTCTCCACCATCCCCTCCACGAGGCGGCGGAGGCGTTTCTGCTGACCAGGCGGGGTTGCCGGCTGCACCGCCGCGACCCTGGAGGTCTACGCTTGGTGGCTGTGTCGGCTCATGGCCGAGATCCCCGAGGTCACGCCGCTGACAGTGCGCAGGTCTTTTGGCCCGCCTCCAGGAGCGGAGGCTGGCCCCCGCCAGCCAGCACCAGGGCGGGATGTCCCGGAAGGTCTCGAGGAAGAGGCGGCGGCTCCGCTCGAGCCGCCCCAGGTGGACGTCCAGGGGGACACCGAGGACGGGGGTGAGCCGTCCGTCGGGGCCGCGGGCCGGGTAGGGGAAGTCCGGCTTCACGGCCTCGGGCAGGTCTGTCTGGAGGAGAACGTCATAGAAGAGCCAGCCCAGTTCCACGTCGGCGATGTGGTAGACCAGGGTGCCGATGGCGTTCTCCCGACCATCCGGCCCCTCCCAGTCCAGGGTGCGCTGGTCGAGCCCGTCGACGAAGCGCAGCGTGTAGCGCCGCCGCACGTCCTCCAACGCCCACAGCCAGGTCCCGATCTCGGGGTCGTAGCCCGGGAGCGGCCGGGCCATCAGCTCACGTCTCGCCGTCTCGGCCACCTGAGCCTCCTCTCCGTCCCCGCCCTGCTCCCCGCGCGGCCCGCTCCAGGGCGGCGATGTCCAGCTTCTTCATCGCGAGGAACGCCTCGGTCACCCGGGCATTGCGCGCCTCGTCGCCCCCCAGCAGCCACTCCTCCAGCCGGGCCGGCACGATCTGCCAGGACAGGCCGTAGCGGTCCTTGAGCCACCCGCACTGCTCGGCCTCCGGGACCGCGGAGAGCCGCTCCCAGTAGTAGTCGATCTCCTCCTGCGTGTCGCAGTAGACGATGAACGAGATCGCCTCGGTGAACCTGAACTGGGGGCCGGCGCTGATGGCCTGGAAGGGCTGCCCGGCGAGCTCGAACGTGACGACGTCCACCGATCCGGACGGCGTGTGGTGGAGCGTGCTGACCTTCGTGATCCTCGAGTCCGGGAACACGGAGCAGTAGAACTCGGCCGCCTCGACCGCCTCCCGGTCGAACCAGAGGTGCGGGGTGATCGGGTGCGCGAGCCTGTTCACGATCCGCCTCCTTCCCTCGGCACGTCGCGGCAGGAGACGCAGGACCGCCCGCCTGCCCTCTCCTCAACGGGAGGCGTTCAAACCGGCCGAACGGGTGTTCAGACTGGAAGGGTTCAGGCAGAAGGGGGGCCCTCAGGGCTCGGCTGAGGCTCCCAGGGCCTGCGCCAGGGTGACGCCGAGCGTCACGAACAGCGCCACGTCCCCGCCGCCGAAGTGCGGCCGGGCCACGACCACCCGGGCCCGCGCCTCCTCGAGGGTGGCCTCCAGCGCAGCCAGCCCGCCCACAGTGCCCGAGTGCACCGCCCCGCCGGGGCGCCGGCCGATCGAGGGCCAGAGCGCGTGCAGCCGCCCCCGCTGCTCCAGGACCGGCAGGTCGGCGGGTCCTACGCGCTCCAGCCGGTCGCGCTCGACGTCCAGGGCCAGCGTCGCCTCCACCTCCCTGAGGCCGACCCAGACCCGAGTGGCCCCCAGCAGTGTGGGGAGGGAGTTGCAGGCAAAGGCGGCCAGCGCCTCGGCGGAGGGCTGACGGTGCAGGAAGTGCGTCCAGACGGGCACGAGGGCGCTCACCGGATCGGCGCGGAGCCGGGCGAAGCGCTCGCTGAACCGGTCGTCCGGCACGTAGAACGGGTTCGGGTAGACCTGCTCCCCGATGACCACCAGCGGGTGGGAGAGCACCACCGCCAGCACGGTCTCGGGGGCGAAGCCCGACGACCCGTACTGGCAGATCACTGAGAGAGGCAGCGATGTCAGCGCAGGGTTGAGGCTCGACTCGAAGACGGGCAACTCCTCCGTCCCGGGCAGGCCGCGCAGCGCCCAGGTCATCTCCGCCACAGCCCGGACGTGGCGGGCCCCGGTATCCCGCCGGCGCAGCGTCTCGTCGCGCCAGAACGCCCGCATCCGCCCCGGCAGGAAGACCGCGCCGCGGACGTGGACGCCGTCGGTGGTGTAGCGGTCGGCCTCGCCCTCCGCCGGCAGGCCGGCGCGCAACGCGTCCTGGATCCAGAAGGCCTGCTCGCCCTCGGCGCAGCCGGCCAGGAACCGGGCCGCGGCCTGGCGGTCCCGCTGCGGGTCGGTCCACAGCGAGCAGAGGTGGTCTCCACCGACCGGGTGATAGCGACTGAGGGGAACGCCCGACTCTGCTGGAGGTGCCCACTGCACGGCCATGCTCAACGGCTCCCACCGTATCATTCCCCCTTTGCCTTGTCCACGCCCGACGGGAGGGCTCGAGGTGGGGTCGGCCGGTACTCGGGCTTCCAGCGCAGCCAGATACGTTCCAGCCGCTCGAAGAGGGCGAACAGCGCGAGGATGATCGCGACGACGAGCAGGATCAGCGCCACCACCAACGGCGCGTTGTACGTGCTCTGGGCGAAGGAAAGGATGTAGCCCACGCCGCGGCTGGCCGCCACGAACTCCCCCACGACGGCCCCGGTGAAGGCGAAGCCCACCGCCACCTTCAGCGTGCTCAGGAACCAGGCGGTCACCGACGGCACGTAGACCTCCCGCACCAGGTGGGACGGCCCGCCGCCGAGCGTGCGCACCCGCTCCACCAGGCGCGGATCCACCTCGCGGATGCCGGTGTAGACGGCGAAGAAGACCATCACCATGACCAGGAGGAAGCTGAGGGCGACCTTCGAGGCGACGCCGATGCCGAGCCAGATGACGAACAGCGGCGCCAGGATCACCCGCGGGACGGCGTTGAGGAGCGCCATCGCCGGCTCCAGCACCTCGGCCACCGGACGGAGCAGGGCGGCGATGAGGCCCAGCACGGCGCCCAGGGCGATCCCCAGCCCCAGCCCGCCCAGCGCCTCGGCCACCGTCACCCGCAGGTGCGGCCAGATCTGGCCGCCGACCACCAGCTCGGCCAGGACCCGGGCCACCGTCGTGGGCGGGGGCACCAGCGAGGGGTGCACCCACCCGGAGCGGCTGGCGCCCTCCCAGAGGCTCAGGCCCAGCAGCAGGGCGACCGGGCGTCGCATGCGCAGCCTAGGCGCGAGCGCCCCAGCCCTGCCGGGCCACCTGGCGACGCAGGTCCTCCCACACCGCCCGCAGCAGGCGGCCGAACTCCGGCTCCGCCCGCACCGCCATCAGGTCGCGGGGCCGGGGGAAGGGCACGTCGTACACGCGGACGATGCGCGCGGCCGGCCCGGCCGACATCACCGCCGCCCGGTCGGAGAGCAGCAGCGCTTCCTCCAGGTCGTGGGTCACGAGCAGGACCGTCAGCCCCTCCTCCACGGCCAGGGCCAGGAGGTCGGATTCCACCAGGTGGCGCACGATGGCGTCGAGGTTGGCGAAGGGCTCGTCCATGAGGAGCACGCGCGGGCGCGGCGCCAGCACCTGGGCGAGGGCGACGCGCTTCTTCATGCCGCCGGAGAGCTCGGCGGGGTAGTGCTCTTCGAACCCTGCGAGCCCCACGCGCCGCAGCCACGCCCCGGCCTCCGCCGCGGCCCGGCGCGCAGGCATCCCCTGGATGCGCAGGCCCAGGGCCACGTTCTCCCGCGCGGTGCGCCACGGGAGCAGCGCGTCCTCCTGGAAGAGGATGCCGACGGACGGACGGGCGCCGTCGGGGGTGCCGGTGTAGGCCACCTGGCCGCCCGACGGGCGCACGAGCCCGGCGAGGCAGCGCAGCAGGGTGGACTTCCCGCACCCCGACGGGCCCACCAGGCCGACGAACGCCCCCGGCGGGACCTCCAGCGACAGGCCGGCCAGGACGAGGTGCGCCCCGTAGGCGACCGTCAGGTCGCGGACCTCGAGGCCGGTCACAGGCGCTCCACGACGGCGTTGCTGAGGAGGTCCGCCAGGTCGACGGGGCCGGGGAGCACCCCCGACTGCTGCTGGACGAAGAGGACGCGCCGCGCCGCGTCCCACTGGATCCGCCCGTCCTGGGGGTAGAGGGAGCGGCGGTGACGGGCCAGGATCTCTTCGAAGAGGGCCCGGTCCCCTCCTGCGATCAGGGCGGGCGGCAGGGCCTCCACGACGAGCCGCGGGGTGCCGAAGTGGACGAGGCGGAGGCTGCGGGTGAGCGCCCGCGCCAGGGCCCGCATCTCCCCCTCGCGGCGCGCCCACTCCTCGCGGCGGACCGCCACGCCCATGAACTCGTAGGGCCCCCCCAGGTGGCGGCGCGCCTGCTCCAGGTCCATCAGGTTCACCAGCACCCGCCCGCCGGCGCGGACCAGCAGCGTCGCCGCCGGCTCCTGCACCATGCCGGTGTCGACGTGCCCCACGCGCAGGGCGTCGAAGAGGTTGGGGCCCAGCACGGCGAAGCGCACGGCGTCGGGGCGCACCCGGGCCCGCCGCAGCAGGGCCAGCGCCAGCAGGTGGTCGGCGTTGCCGAGCGCGGAGACGCCCACGGTCCGGCCGCGCAAGTCGGCCACGGTGCGCAGCTGCCCCGCCAGGCCCGGAGCCGTGGCCAGGGCGAAGAGCGGCAGCCGGCCGGTGGTGAAGAAGCGCACGATGCGGGCCCCGCGGGCGTAGGCGGCCAGCGCCACGTCGAAGGAGGTGGCGGCGTAGTCGATGGCGCCGCCCACCAGCGCCTGCATGGCGGCGCTGCCGCCGCGGAAGTAGACGAGCTCGACGTCCAGCCCCTGCTCGGCGAAGTAGCCGTGGTGGCGGGCCACCTCGTAGGGCACCACGCAGAGGAGCTGGCCGCAGAAGCCCAGGGTGACCTTGCGCCGCTCCTGCGCCCACAGGCGCCGCGGCCAGGCCAGACCGGCGAGCGCCAGGCCGGCCAGGCGGGCCAGGAAGGCGCGGCGGGAGAGGGCACCGGCCTGGTGAGGAGCCTCCAGCGCCTGGCAGCAGTCGGCGGGGACAGGCCGCCGGGAGGCGGCAGGTCCCGGAATGACGGGTCCGCCCTTCATGGCTGCACCTCCAGTGCCCCGGCCAGGGACCACGCCCCGGCGAGGGCGAAGCGGTCAGGAAGCGACCGGGTCTACGGGATGGGTGAACGCTCGGTGGGAACGCGGAGGCCGGGCCGGGCGCCCGTTACCCCCGCGGGGGACAGATGCACTGTCGGGGGGCGAAGCGGACCCTGCAGAGCGGGTCGTGCCACAGCATGGTGTGCTCCAGTATACGATGCGGGACCTGCCAGGCAATAGTCGTCCGCGCGCGGAGCCGGTCCTGCGGCGGGCGGAGCTGACCCGCCGCAGGACCGCCCGTCGGGACACCCCGCCGCCACCCGGAGCCGGCGGCAGACAGTCAAGCGGGCATGCGGACCTCGCGGTCCGGCTCAGTCGCCCGCCTCGCGCATGAAGCGCTGCAGCGCCTCGACGAGCGCCTGCAGGTGCTTGACGACGTCTTTGGTGCTGGGGTACTCCCCGAGCCCCTTCAGGTCGTTGGCGATGCGCGCGAGGTCGCGCTGGCAGGTCGCTGCGGCGTCGCGCACGGCCAGCCTCGTGGGCATGCCCTCCACCTCCTTCGCCTGGCTGCCGCTGAAGTCGGCGGAACGGTCGTTCGGCGCCTCAGTCACGTACTGTATCGCCGGGCGGCGCAGGCGTGCAAGGGCACCCGGGCGCAGCACCCCGGCGATGGCACGAGGCCGGAGCACCGGCGGCCGCAGGAGCCGGCGGCCGCATAAGATGGAGGCGAGGGGGGAGCGCCCATGACCTGTCGGGAGCGGCTCGAGCAGTACTTCCGCGCGCAGGGGGTGCGCTACCAGGTGCGCACCCACCCCGAGGCCTACACCGCCCAGGAAGTGGCGGCGGCAGAGCACGTGAGCGGCTACCGGGTGGCCAAGGTCGTCATCGCCACCGTCGATGGCAAGCCCGTCATGCTCGTCCTGCCCGCCCCGCACCGGGTCGACCTGGAGAAGGTGCGGCAGGCGGTGGGGGGACAGCAGGCGCGCCTGGCCCGCGAGGAGGAGTTCGCCGCCCTCTTCCCCGACTGCGAGGTCGGGGCGATGCCGCCGTTCGGGAACCTCTACGGTCTGCCGGTGTACGTCGACCGCAGCCTGACCGCCGATCCGGAGATCGTCTTCAACGCCGGCACCCACCGGGAGACGATGACCGTGGCCTACGCCGACTTCGAGCGGCTCACCGGCGCGCAGGTGGCGGACATCGCCCGCCCGCCGGGGCTCAGGGCCGCGCGCTGAGCCGACTACCGGGCGGTCAGCCCGCCGTCCACGGCGATGACCTGCCCGGTGATGTAGTCGGCGGCGCGCGAGGCCAGGAAGACGACCACCCCGCGCAGGTCCTCCGGGCGGCCGATGCGGCCCAGCGGGGTGGCCGCCTCGATCTGCGCCTGCGCGCGGGCCAGCACCGCCTCGGTCAGGCGCGTGGCCACAAACCCCGGGGCGATGGCGTTCACGGTGATGCCGTAGCGCGCCCACTTCACCGCCAGGTCCCGCGTGAAGGCCACGATCCCGCCCTTGGCCGTGCTGTAGCCCACGGCGTCCAGCACCTCGGGAGGGGTGCCGACCAGGCCGGCCACCGAGGCCATGTTGATGACCTTGCCCCCGCGCTGCTCCACCATCCACCGGCCGGCCGCCTGCGTGACCAGGAAGGTGCCGGTCAGGTTGGTCTCCAGCACCTGCCGCCAGCGCTCGAGCGGCATCTCCAGGACGGCGGCGCCCCAGGCCGTGCCCGCGTTGTTCACCAGGATGTCCAGGCGGCCGAAGCGGTCGAGCACCCCGCGGACGAGGCGCTCCACCTGGTCGGGCTGGGTGACGTCGGCCTGCACCGCCAGGCACGCGATGCCCTGCGCCTGCAGGCGGGCGGCGGCCGGCTCGAGCCAGGCCTCCCGCCGGGCGGAGATGGCCACGCGGGCGCCGGCCTGACCGAGCGCCTCGGCCATCTCCAGCCCGAGCCCGCGCGAGCCGCCGGTCACGAGGGCCACGCGCTCGCTCAGGTCGAAGCAGTCGAGCCCCCCGGGGCGGGCGGCCATGGGCGTCAGGCCGGCGGGGCGGCGGAGTCCGGCTCGATCCCCGCCAGGCGGCGGGCGTAGCGCTTGTAGGACTCCAGGTCGACGTCCATGAGGACGGCCAGCTTCTGCGCCTCCAGGGAGCCCTCGGCGTGGATGGCCAGGACCTCCAGGTAGCCGCCGAAGTCGGACGCGGTGAGGTCGCGCACCAGGTTTAGCGCCCGCAGGCGCTGCTCCGCCGTCGAGCGGGCCCCACCCGCCAGCGCGCGCTCCAGGTCGCGCCGGGTCTCGGGGTGGTCCCAGTCCTCCACCATGGGGGCCGTGACCACCAGGCCGCCGGCGATGTCCTGCACCGCCCGCACCATCTCGTGGTAGTGCGCCGCGAAGTGGGCCTTGGCCGCGTTGGTGTAGACGACGTCGGGGACGGCGATCCCGCCCCGCAGGCGGTGGTCGAGGGCGGCCGCCTTGCTGAGCCCCCGCACCGTCTCCAGGTACATGAGCAGCGCGGCCAGCTTGTCGCGCACGTGCCCGGCCCGCTCGATGCCGTTGTACTCGGCCATCAGCGCCGCCGCCCCCACGAGCAGCTCCAGCAGGGGCGGCTTGTAGGCCACCGCCGTGAAGCGGTGGAACTCCACGAAGGTCTTCGCTAGCGCCCCCGCCACCCGCCACTCGCCCTGGAGGAAGACCCGGTCGGCCGGCACGAAGACGTCGTCGAAGACGGTGAGGGACTCCACCATCTTCGTGCGCGCGCTCACCGGGTGGTCGAAGACGTGGGTGGCCCCGTAGCCGCGGGGTGAGGCGATGAAGCGCAGCCCGGGGGTGGCCGGGGGGACGGCGAAGGCCACGGCGTAGGCCCGGTCGTCGGGCCCCATCGCCCGCGTGGGCAGGACGAGGATCTCGTCGGCGAAGACCGCATTGGTCGTGTGGGCCTTGACCCCGCGCACGACGATGCCGCCGGGCCGCTGCGTCACGATGCGCACGTAGGCGTCCGGGTTGGGCTGCTCGTGGGGCCGCAGGCTGCGGTCCCCCTTGACGTCGGTCTGCGCCACCGCCATGGCCCGGTCGCCGTCGCGGCAGTGCTCGTAGAACGCCTGGATCCGGTCGGCGTAGGGGGCCGCCTCCTCATGCTCCCGGGCCACCACCATGAGGGCGAAGAGGGCGTCCGTGCCGATCTCCTTGACCAGGGGCACCACGGCGCGCGCCTCCCGGGTGACGTGCTCGATGAGGCGCCGCCGCTGCAGCAAGTCGGCCGCGTCGCGCGGGATGAGGAAGTAGCGGCTGACCGGCCGGCCCGTGGCCGGATCGGTGGTCACCGCCAGATCGCGGTGGGCCGGGTCGAGCGCCAGGCGGAAGTCGATGGCGGTGTGGCGGGCGCCCCGCCCGAGGGCCGGGTGGGTGGTGACGTCACGCACCCGCTCCCCGCGGTAGTAGACTACCCGCCCGTCGCGCAGACCCTCCAGGTAGGCCTCGGGGGTGCGCATCAGGCAGCCTCGGGCGTCTCTATCAGGAGCTCGCGGGTCGGCATCGGGGCGCCTCGCCGGGGCGGCCTCAGCCCGGCGGCCGGCGCCGGTCGACCAGCCGGCGGGCCTTGAAGACCGTCCGCTCCAGCGTGCCCGCGTCGACGACGCGGACCTCGGGGGTCACGCCCAGGCCCTCCCGCAGGGCCCGCCGCACCCGCTCGAGCAACCCGGGGTCGGCGGTCGGGCCTTCCACGACCACCGTGACCCGGTCGGTCCCCTCCCGCTCGTCGGTGTGCAGCTCGATGCGGAACTCGTCCCCCAGCTCCGGGAAGGCCCGGACCACCGCCTCCACCTGCGCCGGGTAGAACTTCGCCCCGCGGTAGATGACCAGGTCGTCGGCGCGCCCCAGGATCCCCCCGGGGAGCCGGGCGTGGGTGCGGCCGCAGGGGCAGGGCTCGGGGGCCAGGCGGGCGTAGTCGTTCGTCCAGTAGCGGATCAGCGGGGTGGCCTCGCGGGTGAGGTGGGTGATCACCAGGATGCCCACCTCCCCCGGCGGCAGCGGCGCCTGCGTGACCGGGTCGAGCACCTCCACCAGGTAGTGGTCCTCCGCCACGTGCAGCCCGGTCTTCGCCGTGCACTCGGCGGCGAAGGTCGGGGCGATCTCCCCGAGCCCGTAGTAGTCGAAGGCGTCGATCCCCAGCCCCTGCTCGATGCGGGCGCGCGTGGCCGGGACCTCCGCCCCCGGCTCCCCGCCGAAGGCGCCCAGGCGCAGCGGGATCTCCTGCGGCGCAATCCCGCGCTCGCGCAGGTGCTCGGCGATGTGCACGGCAAAGGACGGCGTGGCCAGCAGCACGGTCGACCCGGGGGTGAGCAGGTAGTCCACCTGGCGCGCGGTGGCCCCGGCGCCGATGGGGATGGTGAAGCAGCCGATCCGGGCGGCCGCGTAGTGGACCGCCAGCCCGGCCACCCAGAGGCCGTAGGCGAAGGCGTTCTGCACGATGTCCCCGGGACGCACCCCGAAGCTCCACATGGTGCGGGCGGTGTGGTCGGCGATCACCTCGACGTCGCGGGCCGACCAGACCGTGTTCACCGGCACCCCGGTGGTGCCCGTGGAGGGGTGCAGCTCGCGCCAGTCGGCCGTGGGGGCCAGGGTGTAGCGGCCGAAGGGCGGGTGGGCCGCCTGCTCGGCCCGCAGCTCCTGCTTGGTCACCACGGGGACGTGGCGGAGGTCCTGCAGCGTCCGGAGGTGCCCCGGGCGCAGGCCGACGCGCTCGAAGCGCTCCCGCACGAAGGGGGAGTCCCGGTAGCACCGCTCCAGCTGCCAGCGCAGCCGCTCGAGCTGCAAGGCCTCCAGCGCAGGCCGGGGGAGGGTCTCCACCGAGGCGTCCCAGAAGCGCTCCGCCGGGTCCGGCATGCCCGCTCCCCGAGGCCCCCGGAGCCGGGCCGGAGAGGGGCCGGCCCGGGAGCCAGCGAATCGAGTCCCCGTCGACACCTTGCTATTCCGCTCGAGGCGCGCAACATCCTGGCCGGTGCCGCCTCGCGCCCCCTGGAGGCGGCGGCCCGGCGCCGAGGGGGGACGCAGATGCGGAAGCCCCTGGTCGTCGTGGCGATCCTGGGCGCCCTGGCCCTGACGCTCCCGCCGCGGACCGCAGGAGCGCCCGTCTGTCCGCTCGGCATCCCCGTGCTCAAGCTGGGGGTGCAGGGCGTGGCCTCCGGCCCCCACGCCGACTACGGCCGGCAGATCGAGATGGGGGCGACGCTGGCCATCGAGGAGATCAACGCCGCCGGCGGCATCCTGGGCTGCCGGCTGGAGATGCGCTTCATGGACGACGAGAACCGGGCGGCCACCGGCGTGCGCAACGCCCGGTTCCTCGTGACCGAGTACGGCGCCCACTTCCTCTACGGCACGGACAGCAGCGGCGTGGCCATGGCCCTGGGGCCGGTCCTGCAGGAGCTGGACCGCATCCAGTTCTTCACCCACGCGGCCACCCACCGCCTGACCGAGGAGCTGGTGGCGCAGCGGGGGATCAAGCAGATCGTCCGCGTCAGCGTCCCCGTCTACCAGGACGCCATCGCCGCCCACCTCTTCAAGGACTGGCGGGACATCAAGCGCTGGGCCACCATCGGCGCCGACTACGAGTACGGGTACGCCACCTGGGCGCTCTTCCGCGACCAGATGAAGGCCTTCCGCCCCGACGTCGAGTTCGTGGCCGCCGCCTGGGCGCCGTTCCTGACGCTGGACTTCTCCGCGCACATCGCCGCCGTGATGGCCCGGAACCCCGACGCCATCATCGCCACCCCCTGGGCGGGCGAAGCGGTGACGCTGCTGCGCCAGGCGCTCCTGCAGGGCGTCTTCGACCGGATCCAGGTCTGGTTCCAAGCCATGGGCGGCTCCGTCGACGTGCTGGAGGGCATCGCCACCGAGGTCAAGGAGAACCGCTTCAAGGGCAAGCTCTACGCCACGGCCCGCTACCTGCACAACTGGCCCAACACCGAGACGAACCGGGCCTTCGTCAGCCGGTTCGCCCGGCGCTTCGCCCGCATGCCCAACTACTCCGCCGAGGTCACCTACTCGGCCATCTACATCACCAAGGCGGCGGTGGAGAAGGCCCGCAGCATCCAGACGGACCGCGTCCTGGAGGCGCTCAAGGGGATGCGCATCGAGACGCCGGCCGGGGTGCGCGTCTACCGGGCGGAGGACCACCAGTTCGTCTACCCGCCCGACCCTCTGCTTCCTCGACGAGCCCTCCTCGGGGATGCTCCCGGCGGAGCGCGCCACCGTCCTGGACCTGGTGCGGCGGCTGGCGGCGGAACGCCAGACGACCTTCGTCATCGTGGAGCACGACATGGACGTGGTCTTCGCGCTGGCCGCGCGCGTCGTGGTGATGCACCGGGGGCGCATCCTGGCGGACGGCCCCCCGGCGGCGATCCGGGCGAGCGCTCAGGTGCGGGAGGTCTACCTGGGGGAGGAGGACGGCTCGTGACCTCGCCTGCGGCCACCGGGGCCGCGGCCCCTCCGGCGCCGGCCGGACCGCAGGCGGCCCTGCAGGTGGAGCAGCTGGTCGTCGGCTACGGGGCCAGCATCGTCGTGCACGGCGTCTCGCTGGACGTCCGGGAAGGGGAAGTGGTGGCCTTGATCGGCCGCAACGGCGCCGGCAAGACGACGACGCTGCGGGGGATCATGGGGCTCACGCGGCCGCGGGCGGGGCGCGTGCTGCTCCGCGGCCAGGCCGTCCAGGGGCGGGCCCCGTACGAGATCGCCCGCCTGGGCGTGGGCTACGTCCCCGACGACCGCCGCATCTTCCCCGACCTGACCGTCGAGGAGCACCTCCGCCTGGCCGCCCGGCTGGTCACCTCACCGCGGGGCCGCTGGTCGCTGGACGCCGTCTACGACCTCTTCCCGGCGCTGCGGCCGCTGCGCCGCCAGCGGGGGGACCACCTCAGCGGGGGCGAGCAGAAGATGCTGGCCATCGGCCGGGCGCTGATGCGCGACCCGGACCTGCTGCTGCTGGACGAGCCCGCAGAAGGGCTGGCCCCGCTGGTGGTGCGCCACCTGGTGGAGACGCTGCGGCGCATCCGGGAGGCGGGCGTGGCCGTCCTGCTCGCCGACCAGAACCTGCGGTTCTGCCGCCGGGTGGCCGACCGCGGGTACGTCATGGAGAAGGGCACCATCGTGGCCGCCGGCCCCATGGCGGCGCTCTGGGACGATCACGAGGTGGTCAGCCGCTACCTGGCCGTGTGACGGCCGGCCAGCAGGCCCTGGCGGACCTCCTCGAGGCGCCAGGGGGCGACGCAGGAGTTGCGTTCGAGGAGCCTTCCCGGCACCATCCTGCTGGAAGCCGCCATCGGTGAGGTGAGGATGAGGACGGAGCGGGATCGTGAACTGGCCCGCCAGCGCCACCGGCGGGCGAAGGTCCGCCGCCTCCTGGCGCGCCTCGCCGCCGCTCGCGGCGAGGAGCGGGAGCGCCTGCTGGCCAAGCTGCAGCGCATCGCCCTGGAGGCCCGGCCACAGGGTGGGGGAATACAGGCTGTGCGCCCAACGCTGATGGTAAGGTCAGCACGGGATGACGCCAGCGAGCGGCGTCCGCTGCTGAGCGCAGGAGGGAGCCCCTGCCCGTGAGCCACCACCCCGGAGGCGGTCCCGCCCACCCCCACGCCGCGGACGCGCACCAGCCGGACCCTGTGCCCGCCCTCCACCACCCGCACGACCACCGCTCGCGCGACCACCACCCGGCCCGCCGGGAGCGGCCTGCCCCCGGCGCTCACCCGCACGAGGAACCGCAGGCGGACGGGCACGCGCCGGCCAGGGCAGGCCCGCACGCAGCGCACGACAGGCACGCCGGGCACACGCCGGCGATGTTCCGCAACCGGTTCCTCGTCACCCTGCCCCTGACGCTGCCGATCCTGTACTTCTCGCCGGAACTGCAGCGCTGGCTCGGCTTCCAGGCCGTCCGCTTCCCGGGATCCGACTGGGTCACCCCGGTGCTGGCCGTGCTGATCTACCTGGTCGGCGGCTGGCCCTTCGTCGAGGGTGCCCGCCGGGAGCTGCTGGCGCGGGCCCCGGGGATGATGACCCTGGTCGCCCTGGCCGTCACGGTGGCCTTCGTCTACAGCCTGGCGGTCACCCTGGGCCTGCCGGGCATGCCCTTCTACTGGGAGCTGGCCACGCTCGTCGACGTGATGCTCCTGGGACACTGGCTGGAGATGCTCTCCGTCCAGGGCGCCAGTCGGGCGCTGGAGCACCTGGCCTCGCTCCTCCCGCCCACGGCGCACCGCCTGGTGGACGGGCAGGTGGTGGACGTGCCCGTGCGCGAGCTGCGCGAAGGGGACCGCATCCTCGTCCGGCCCGGCGAGCAGATCCCGGCGGACGGCCGGGTGGTGGACGGCGCCTCCAGCGTGAACGAAGCCTTCCTCACCGGAGAGTCCCGGCCGGTCGTGAAGGGGCCGGGGAGCGAGGTCATCGGCGGGGCCGTGAACGGCGAAGGGGCGCTCGTGGTGGAGGTGAGCCGGACCGGCGAGCGCACGACGCTGAGCCAGATCCTGCGCCTGGTGCAGGAGGCCCAGGCCTCGCGCAGCCGCTTCCAGGCGGTGGCCGACCGCGCCGCCGCCCTCCTCACCCTGGTCGCCATCGCCGGCGGTACGGCCACGCTGCTGGCCTGGCTGGCCGTGGGGCCGGGGCGCGACCTCACCTTTGCCCTCACCCGCGCGGTGACCGTGCTGGTCATCGCCTGCCCGCACGCCCTCGGGCTGGCCATCCCGCTCGTCATCGTGAACGCCACGGCGCTGTCCGCCCGGCACGGCATCCTCGTCCGCAACCGGGAGGCCTTCGAGCGGGCCCACGACATCCGGCTCGTGGTCTTCGACAAGACCGGCACGCTCACCGAGGGCCGCTTCGCCGTGCGCCAGGTCTACACCGACGGCATCAGCGCCGCCGAGGCGCTGCGGCTGGCCGCCGCGCTGGAGACGCGCTCGGAGCACCCGCTGGCGCAGGCCATCGTCGAGGCGGCGCAGCGCGACGGCGGGACGCCCGGGGAGGTGCAGGAGTTCCGGGTCTTCGCCGGGCGCGGGGTGGAGGGCCGCCTGGACGGCCGCACCTATCGGGTGGGGCGGCCGGAATGGGCTGCGGAGGTGGGCGCCGTCCTCCCGCCTCCCCTGCAGCACGGGCTGCAGGAGGCCGAGGCACGGGGGGAGAGCGTGGTGGCGGTGATGGAGGAGCGCCGGGTGGTCGCCCTCATCGCCCTGGGCGACCGCATCCGCGAGGGCGCCCGGGAGGCCGTGCAGGCGCTGCGGGCGATGGGGATCGAGAGCGTCATGGTCACCGGGGACGCGGAGGCCGTCGCCGAGACCGTCGGCCGGGCGCTGGGGATCGAGCGCCGCTTCGCCCGCGCCCTCCCGCAGGACAAGGCCCGCATCGTCGCCGAGCTGAAGGCGCGGGGCCCCGTGGCCTTCGTCGGCGACGGGATCAACGACGCCCCCGCGCTGCTGGCGGCCGACCTGGGGGTGGCCATCGGCGCCGGGACGAACGTGGCCATCGAGTCGGCCGACCTGGTGCTGGTGGAGAACGACCCGCTGGACGTCGTCCGGGCCATCCGCCTGGCCCGGGCGAGCTACGGGAAGATGCGGCAGAACCTCTTCTGGGCCACGGGGTACAACGCGGTGGCGCTGCCGCTGGCGGCCGGGGTGGCGGCGGCCTGGGGCATCCTCCTCTCCCCGGCGCTGGGGGCGCTCTTCATGAGCCTCTCGACGGTGATCGTGGCCATCAACGCCATGCTCCTGCGCCGCTTCCCCCTGTAGGCTTGAGGGAGAGGACCGCCCTGTGCCCGGCAGGGGCCACAGGGCGGCAGTGCGAGGGAACTACCCGAGTGCCAGGCGCCCCGTGGCGATGAGCCAGATCAGCGCCACGATGAGCACCCAAACCCACCACTCCATAGGCTCACCTCGCTGGTGTGACGTCTCCTAGGGGTTCTTCCCCGCTGCCTGCCTCCCCTCTGGGTCCCGGCACCCACGGCGGGCCCGTCCCGCCGCAGCGTCCGCCTCCGGCAAGGGGAGCAGGAGGCGGGGGCGAACTCCTCGATGGCAGCCTCGAGGGCAGCCTCACGGCCCGACTCAACGGCCGGGGTCGTCCAGTGGAGACGGCGCGGGAGGTCTGGCGGTAGGGAGGCCGGCGGACGGCGGGCGGCAGGGCGGACGCCGGGCAGCCTGGCATACTCGAGCTCGTCATCCTCGACGACGAGTCCGACCCCACCAAGACGGTGAGCCGCCTGGAGGCGCTGGCCGGCCAGGGCGTGGTGGTCTACCTGGGCGGCTTCGGCAGCGACCTGCACGCGGCGGCCGCGCCGGGTGGCCATCTTCGCCGAGCGCACCGACTGGGGCCGCGAGCCGGCCCGCCTGTGGACGGCGCGCTCGGCCGAGCACGGCTACACGATCGTGCTCAGCGCGGAGTACGCCGTCGGCTCGCGCGACTTCTCGGACATCATCCTGCGGGCCAAGGCGGCGCAGGCGGAGGCGGTCTTCTCCGTGCCCACGCCGCCGGACGGGATCGCCCTGGTCCGCCAGATGAAGGAGCTGGACTTCAACCCCAAGGCCCTGCTGATGATCCGCGCGCCCGACGCGGTCTCGTGGACCCAGGCGCTGGGCAAGGACGGCGACTACGTCCTGCTGGCGCCGGGGTGGCACCACGACTTCACGTTCCCCGGGGTGGCCGAGCTGAACGCCCGGCACCAGCAGCGCTTCGGCCGCCCGGCCGACGTCATCACCGGCCCGGCCTACGCCTGCGTGCAGATCGTGGCGACGCCGTCCAGCGCGCCGGTCGCCTGGACCCGGTGGCCATCCGGGACGCCATGGCCGCCACCGACCTGCAGACGGTGGCGGGGCGGGTGCGCTTCCGGCCCGACGGGACGGGGATCGTCCCCTTCGTGCTCGTGCAGTGGCAGAACGGCCGGCAGGAGCTGGTGTGGCCGAAGGAGCTGGGGGCCAAGCCCTTCCTCTACCCGCCCGCCCCTGGCGCGAGCGGTAGGCGGGGGTGAGGCGCGCCACCCCACCCGGCCGCCGGCGCTGGACCTGAGCGGGGCGCCCCCGCTATCTTCCTGGCCGGGGGCCGATCCTGGGCCCCCGGTCCGTATGCGTGGCCGTCGCCCCGGTCCCTCGGCGTCCGGCAACCACCTCGGCGCCCCGCCGCCCAGCGCCTTCACGCCCCGCGAGTGGGCCATCATCCAGCGCCACCGCACCCCCGAGCAGGTGCAGCGCTGGCTGCGCACCCTGCGCTACAACTACGAGGGGCCGGGCAGGACGCTGCGCTCCTTCCGCGAGGTGGTGCGCCTGGGGACGGCGCACTGCCTGGAGGCGGCGCTGGCCGCGGCGGTGATCCTGGAGCAGCACGGCTACCCGCCGCTGCTGCTGAGCTTCGAGTCCGCCGACGACCTGGAGCACGTCATCTTCGTCTTCCGCCGCGCGGGGCGGTGGGGCGCGGTGGCGCGGTCCCGGGACGCCGGCCTGCACGGCCGCAAGCCCGTCTTCCGCTCGATCCGGGACCTGGCCTGGAGCTACTTCGACCCCTACGTGGACTACACCGGCCGCCTCACCGGCTACCAGCTCGTCGACCTGCGGGATCTGGGCAGCTACGACTGGCGGCTGGCGCGGCACCACCTCTGGAAGGTGGAACGCTTCCTCCTGAGCCTCCCCCACCGCCCGATGCGCTCCTCGGAGCGCCGCTACCGCCGCCTGCTCGCCCGCTACATCGCCTTCCGCCAGCGCCATCCGGACGCGCCGGCGGTCTACTACCGCGGGCGGGAGCGCTGGCTGTGAGGCGGGCCTCAGCCCAATAGCACCGCCGCGGTGCCGAGCAGCGCCAGCACGCTGCCCACGACCAGCGCGGGCGGCGTCTCCTCGTCCCCGGGGAGCAGCCACCGGCCGAAGAGGATGACCAGCAGGACCTGCAGGTTGTAGAGGACGGCGGCGTTGGCCACGGCCGTGCGCTGCAGGGCGAAGAAGAGCAGGAGGATGGCCGCGGTGTGCGCCAGCGCGCCGGCCACGACGTCGAAGCGCAGCAGCCCGCGCACCGGCGGCCGCGCCGGGCGCGTCCGGAGCAGCCAGAGGCTCTGGACGAGCAGCGGCACGACCACGCCGACCGCCGCCCCCAGCACCGGCGAGGGGGCCAGCACCAGCCCGCCGCGCCGGGCCGTGTCGCCCAGGGCGAAGGCCACGGCCGAGGCCAGCGCCGCCGCCACCCCCCAGCCGTCCCGGGCCGGCGCCTCGGTCCGGGTGTGGCTGCGGATGACCAGCCACAGCCCGGTCGTCAGCAGCACCGCCCCGACGATCTGCCAGGGCCGCGGCAGCTCGCGCAGGGCCACGAGCCCGATGAGCGCGGCGAAGAGCGTGTTGGAGAGGCGCAGCGCCGTGGAGCGGGCCGGGCCGATGCGCTGGACGCTCAGGAAGGCCAGGTTGCGCCCGATGAAGGTGCCGCACACGCCGCCGAGGACGAAGAGGCCCAGCGCGGCGGGGGTGAGCGGCGGGAGCGCCCCGCGGACGGCCTCCACCAGGGCGAGCCCGACGTAGACCGCGGCATTGGCCACCATGGTGGTGAAGACGCCGATGTCCGGCGGGATGGGCGGGCGGTGCGGGTCGGGGACGGGCGGGGCCATGTAGCGCCGGGAGAAGACGGTGCTGAGGGCAAACGCCACCGCGGCCAGCAGCGCGAAGAGCTCCCCCACCATCGGACGGGATCAGGGGAGCAACGGCGTCAGGTCCAAAAGGCGCACCCCGTCCCCGACCGACCAGAGGGCCACGGGCCGGCCGGGCTCACCCGGGCGGGAGGGAAAGGCGTGAGGGTAGGCGCCGCCGCCGAGCCGGCGGGGGCGGTGCCAGCGCCCATCGAAGGCGCGCAGCCACACGCCCCGCCGGTCTTCCCACAAGACGATCACACCGCGGGACCACAGCCCCACGGTCGGATGGGTCCCGCTGCCGGCCACCCTCATCGGATCACTCCACTGGCCCTCCGGTGCCCGCACGGCGTAGAGGACCGCCCCGTCCCGCTCCCAGACGAGGTGGAGGCGCCCGCCCCCGTCGGCGGCCAGCGCCGGGTGGACCGAGGGACGGGTGCCGGAGGTCAGGTAGGCCGGCCGGGACCACCGGTTGCGCGTCCACTGCGCGTAGACGACCTGGTAGGCCCGCCCGTCCGACTGGAACCAGACGGCGTGGGCCCGTCCCCGGGCGTCCACGGCGAGGGCCGGGTTGAGGGCGTCGAGGGTCCCCACCGAGATCCGCTGCGCCGGCCGCCAGAGCCCGTCGTAGCGCCGGTGGAAGATCTCGTAGACGCCGCCGTGGGCGGCGAGGCCGGTGGTGTCCTCGCGGATCCCGTACCAGAGCAGGTGGAGCCCGTCGGCGTCGGCCTCCAGCGCCGGGTAGCCGGCATAGGCCGCCGGCGAGGAGAGACGGACCGGCACGGCCCAGGCGCCGCCGGGACGGCCGCCGTGGCGGCTGTAGTAGACGCGCCCCAGCGGGCCGTCGTACTGGGTCCAGGCCAGGTGCACCCGCCCACGGCGGTCGGCGGTGAGGGCGGCCAGCACGGCCGCACCCGCCGCGCGGTCGGCCCGCCCGAGCGTGCGCCAAGTCCGCCCGTCGCGCGACCAGTCGACGACGACGTGCGGGCTGCCCGCCACCGGGCGGGCGGCGACGGCATAGAGCCGGCCCGCCGACCCGACCACTTTGCGCTGGTTGTTGGACTCGGTGGGCGCCGCGGCCAGAGCCCCTTGCGCCGCGACGCGGGTCGGATCCACCGCGGCACGGGGGAGCAGCAGGACGGAGCCCGTCAGGGCGGGGGCGAGCAGGAGCAGCGTGCACAGGGCCAGGCGCACGGGAGCCGCGGGCATCAGCCCCACTATACCTGCCGCCCCAGGGGAAGGTTCTGGCGGGCGGCCGCCGAATGGAGATGAAACCGAAACGGATGTTCCAAAATGCGGAACACGACCGGTTCCCTGGACAGTCCTGCGGCGCGGCCGGCCCGGGTGCGCTCGGTGGACCGAGCCCTGGCGCTTCTCGACCTCTTCGGCGAACGCACCGACTCGTGGGGAGTGAGCGAGCTGGCCCAGCGCACAGGGCTGAGCAAGGCCTCGGTCTTCCGCCTCCTGCAGAGCCTGACGGCGCACGGCTACACCGCCCGCGATGGCAGCCACCGGTACGTGCTGGGCATGAAGCCGCTCCTGCTGGCCCGCGCGCTGTTGCGCCGGCATGGGGTGGTGGAGGTGGCGCGGCCGCGCATGGAGACGCTGGCCCGCCGCACCGGCGAGTCGGTCGTCCTCACCGTCGACGGCACGGACGGCGTGGTCTGCCTGGCCGCGGTGGACTCCACCCAGCCGCTGCGGTTGAGCGTGCAGGTGGGCCACGTCACCCCCTACCACGCCGGGGCCACGGGGAAGGTGCACCTGGCGCACCTCCCCCCGGAACGGCAGCAGCGCGTGCTCGCGCGGCGCCTCGTCCGGTGCACACCCCGTACCGTCACCGACCCTGGGGCGCTGCGCCGCCAGCTGGCGGAGATCCGCCGCCGCGGCTACGCCATCTCCCGGGGCGAACTGGACAGCGGCGTGGCCGCCGTGGCCGTGCCGGTGCCGGGCCCGGACGGCGCCCTGGTGGCCGTGCTGAGCCTGGCGGGCCCGGCGTCGCGCTTCACCGCCGCCCGCCTGCCGGCGTTGCTGGCCGAGACCCGGCAGGCCGCCGGCGAGATCGCCCGGGCCCTCGCCGCCGGGGTGGCGGGCACCGACGCTGGAGGCAATGGCACCGGTCCCGAGCGAGCAGAGGACAGGAGGTGAGCGCACCGTGGGAGGATGTCGGCCCCTGATCGGGGGGCTCGTGGTGCTCGTGGCGCTGGGCGTGCTCGTCGCCCCCGTCGGTCGGGCCGTGGGGCAGCCGCCGGTCACGATGACCTACATCGAGCAGCAGATCATCACCGCCATCGACCCCCAGGCGGCGGTGGATGAGAGCAGCCTGCACAACGCCATCAATCTCTACGACCCGCTGCTCTACCCCAGCGTGGACAAGCGGTCGATGGAGCCGCGGCCGCACCTGGCCGAGTCCTGGACCATCTCGCCGGACGGGAAGACCTACACCTTCCGCCTGCGCCGGGGCGTGCGCTTCCACAGCGGCCGGGAGATGACCGCGGAGGACGTGGTCTGGAGCATGGAGCGCCAGCTGCGCATCAAGCGGGGCTTCTACTGGGTGTGGGAGCCGGTGCTCGAGCCCGGGCGCATCCGCGCCGTCGACCGCTACACCGTGCGGTTCAACCTGAAGGAGGCCTACGCCCCGTTCCTGGGGACGCTGCTCCTCTTCTTCGTCATGGACCGGGACCTCATCATGGCCAACCTGCGCCGGCCCGGGCCCTTCGGGGAGTTCGGCGACTACGGCGCCGCCTTCCTGGAACGGCAGGACGCGGGCTCCGGGCCCTACCGCATGGAGCGGTGGGAACGCGCCTCCGAGTCGGTCTGGGTGGCCTTCCCCGACTACTGGCGCGGGTGGAAGCCGGGGCAGGTGACGCGGGTGCACTACAAGATCGTGCCGGAGGAGGCCACGGTGAAGACGCTGCTGCGGGCCGGCCAGGCCGACATGGTCAACCAGTGGCTCTCGCCCCCTTCCTTCCTCGAGCTGAAGCAGTCGCCCGGCATCGTCGTGCGCGAGGACCCGAGCGTGCAGCTCTTCCACCTGCAGATGAACACGAAGAAGCCGCCCCTCGACAACGTCAGGGTGCGCCAGGCGGTCGCCTCCGCCTTCGACTACGACCGGGCCATCCAGCAGATCTTCGTCGGGGCGACCAAGGCGAAAGGTCCGGTCCCGGTGCGGGTCCCGGGGTGGAACCCGCAGGTGCCGGTCTTCACGCGCAACGTGGCGCGTGCCCGCCAGCTGCTGGCCGAGGCGGGCGTCCGGCCCGGCCAGCTCAAGCTCGAGTACCTCTGGGTCACCTCCGTCCCCATGGAGCGCCTGATCGGCCTGCTCCTCAAGAGCAACCTGGAGGAAGTCGGCATCGACGTGGAGATCATCGGGGAACCGTGGGCGCGGGTCGTGGAGCGAGCCACCCGTCCCGAGACCACCCCGCACATCACCGCCATCTTCGACACCCTGAAGTACCCGCACGTGGACAGCCACACCTACGGCATGTACCACCCCTCGTGCTGGGGGACGTTCCGCTGCATGTCCTTCTACGAGAATCCCGCCGCCACCCGGGTGCTGGAAGCGGCGCGGCGCAGCGTCGACCCGGCACAGCAGATGAAGCTCTATCAGGAGGCCCAGACGATCATCGCCCGGGACGCACCCAGCATCTACGTGGCCAACCCGCTCCACCGCATCGCCTTCCGCGACCACGTCAAGGGCTACGTCTACGTGGGCCTGCTGGGCTTCGACGTGGCCTTCTACGACTTCACGATCGCGCGCTGATCAGCCGGGCGCCGGGACCGCGCCCCGGCGCCCGGCCTCCGGCTCGAGAGGGGCCATGAGCTTCCGCACCTACCTGCTCCGCCGCCTGCTGCACATCGTCCCCGTCCTGCTGGGCCTCAGTGTCCTCATCTTCGTCATCTCCCGGGTCATCCCGGGCGACCCCGTGCGCCTGGCGCTGGGCACCGAAGCCACCCAGGAGCAGGTAGAGGCGCTGCGTCGGCAGATGGGGCTCGACCGCCCGCTGCACGTGCAGTACCTGACCTACCTGGCCGGCGCCCTGCGCGGCGACTTCGGGTACTCGCTGCGCACACACCGCAGTGTCTCCCGGGACCTGGTGGAGTTCCTGCCCGCCACGGTCGAGCTGACCACGGTGGCCATGGGGCTGGCCGTGGCCCTCGGGGTGCCCCTGGGCGTGCTGGCGGCGGTGCACAAGGACGGCCCGGCCGACCACCTCAGCCGCCTGCTCGCCCTCGTGGGAGTGGCCCTGCCGCGCTTCTGGCTGGCCATCCTGCTCCAGCTGGCCTTCGCCTACCACCTGCGCCTCCTGCCGACGATCGGCCGCGGGCCGGCCCCGCCCGTGCGCGTGACCGGCCTCTACCTGGTGGACAGCCTCCTGGCCGGCGACCCCGGCGCCTTCCTGGTGGCGCTGAAGCACCTGGCCATGCCTGCCTTCGCTCTCTCCGTCGGGTCGCTGGCCCAGGTCATGCGCCTCATCCGCGCGGGGATGATCGAGGAGATGCGGCGGGACTACGCGGTGGCGGCACGCTCCTATGGCCTGCCGGAGAACCTGATCGTCTTCAAGTACCTCTTGAAGAACGCCTTTACCGCCACGCTGACCGTCATCGGCCTCTCCTATGGCTTCCTCCTCGGCAACGCCTTCCTGGTGGAGACGGTCTTCGCCTGGCCGGGGCTGGCCTTCTACGGCGTGGACGCGCTCCTCTTCAAGGACTTCAACGGCGTCATCGCGGTGACCCTCGTCGTCGGGGTGGCCTACGCGGTCGTCAACCTCCTCACCGACATCCTCTATGGCTACCTCGACCCGCGCATCCGCTACAGCGAGGGGTGAGGCGGTGCGGGCTCCGGAGGTGATCCGCCCTGCCGGCCCCGGCGGCGAGGTGGCCGCTGCGTTGGCCGACCTTCGCCACACCCGCAGGACGGAGTGGCGGCGCCTGTGGTTCCGCTTCCGCCAGTCCACCCTCTCACTGGTGGGCCTGGGGATCGTGCTCGCCGTGGTGCTGGCCGCCGTCTTCGCGCCCGTGCTGGCCCCCTACCCCGGCCACGCCGGTTCGGTGGTGGACTTCGACCGCGCGCTGCAGCCCCCGTCCGTCCGTAACCTGCTCGGTACCGACGACGCCGGACGGGACATCCTGAGCCGCATCCTCTTCGGGGCGCGCATCTCCGTTACGCTGGGCGTGGTGGTGCTGGCCATCGCCGTGGCGGTGGGGGTGCCGCTGGGGCTGGTGGCGGGCTACCGCGGCGGGGCGGTGGGCAACCTGATCATGCGCGTCACCGACGTCTTCCTGGCCGTCCCCCCGATCGCGCTGGCGTTGGCAGTGACCGCGGCGCTGCGCCCCAACCTCACCAACGCCATGGTGGCCATCGCCTTCGCCTGGTGGCCCTGGTACACGCGCCTGGTCTACGGACAGGTCCTCTCCCTGCGGGAGGCGCCCTTCGTGGAGGCCGCCCGCGGCCTGGGCGCCGGGCCCTGGCGCATCGCCGTGCGCGAGATCCTGCCCAACGCCTGGTCTCCCATCATCGTCAAGGCGACGCTGGACCTGGGGTTCGTCATCCTCACCGCGTCGGGCCTCAGCTTCCTGGGTCTGGGGGCCCAGGCACCCACGCCGGAGTGGGGGACGATGATCGCCGAGGGACGGGGCTACCTGCCCGGCGCGTGGTGGGCGGCCACCTTCCCGGGGCTGGCCATCTTCCTCACCGTGCTCGGCTTCAACCTCCTGGGCGACGGGCTGCGCGACGTCTTCGACGTGGAGATCGAGCACTGGCGGGCGGGATCGTGACGGCGGCGCCGCTCTTGGCCGTGGAGGATCTGCAGGTCCACTTCCGCCTCTACGAGGGGCGTGCCCGCGTCCTGAACGGCGTCACGTTGGCGGTTGGCGAGGGAGAGAGCGTGGCCCTCGTGGGTGAGACCGGGTGCGGCAAGTCGATCACGGCCCGGGCCATCCTGAGGCTGCTGCCGCCCAACGCCGAGGTCGTGGCGGGACGGATCCTCTTCCGCGGCCGGGACTTGCTGCGCCTGCCGGAAGACGCGCTGCGCCGGGTGCGCGGCAGGGAGATTGCCATGATCTTCCAGGACCCCGCCACGGCCCTCAACCCGGTCTTCACGGTGGGAGAGCAGATGCTCGACGTGGCCCGCTGGCAGGGCGCCGGGGCGGCAATGCCCTGGGCGCGGCGCAACCGCGACGGCGAGGTCCGGCAGCGCTGCCTGGAGGCGCTGCGGCTGGCCCGCGTCCCCGACCCGGAGGGGATCCTGCGGCGCTACCCGGTGGAGCTCTCCGGGGGGCTGCGCCAGCGCGTCCTCATCGCGCTGGCCCTGCTCGGGCGCCCGGCGCTGCTCATCGCCGACGAGCCGGGGACGGCCCTCGACGTCTCCATCCAGGACCAGATCCTCCAGGAGCTGCGCGACCTCGTGCGCGGGCGGGGTCTGGCGGTCCTGTACATCACCCACAACCTGGGTGTCGCCCGGATGGTGGCCGACCGGGTCTACGTCATGTACGCCGGCGAGGTGGCGGAGGTCGGGCCCCCGGCGGCGCTCTTCGACCGGCCGCTCCACCCCTACACCCAGGGGCTGCTGGCGGCCGTCCCCCGGCTGACCGGGACGATGGGGGCGGGCATCGAGGGGCGCATCCCCGACTACCGGAACCCGCCGCCGGCCTGCCGCTTCGCCCCGCGTTGCCCGCACCGCCTGCCCGTGTGCGACCAGGTGCGCCCGCCGCTCGGCCCGGTGGCCGCGGGACGCGCGGTGGCCTGCCACCTCTACCCGCCCGTGGCTCCCGTGCCGGCGGGGAGCGCCGGAGCGCGCCATGGCGCTCGTTGAGACCCACGACCTGGTGAAGGTCTTTCCGATCACCCAGGGGCTGCTGCGCCGCCGCGTGGGCGAGGTGCGCGCCGTGGACGGCGTGTCACTGGCGGTGCCCGACGGCGGCACGCTGGCCCTGGTCGGGGAGAGCGGCTCGGGGAAGACGACCACCGGCCGCCTGATCGTCCGTCTGCTGCGCCCCACGGCCGGACGGGTGCTCTTCGAGGGCCAGGACATCACCGCCCTCGACGAAGCGGCGCTGCGGCCGGTGCGCCGCCGGATGCAGATGGTCTTCCAGAACCCCGCCTCGTCGCTGAACCCGCGTCGGCGGGTGCACGAGATCGTCGAGGAGCCGCTGCTGGTCCACGGGATCGGCACGCCGCGGGAGCGCCTGCTGCGGGTGGCCGAGCTGCTCGACCGGGTCGAGCTGCCGCCCCGCGACTTCCTCTTCCGCTACCCGCATGCCCTCAGCGGCGGACAGCGGCAGCGTGTGGCCATCGCCCGGGCGCTGGCCCTGCAGCCGCGGCTGCTCGTGCTGGACGAGCCCACCTCGGCCCTCGACGTCTCGGTGCAGGCCAAGATCGTGGCCCTGCTGCGCCGGCTGCAGCAGGAGCTCGGGCTGACCTACCTGTTCATCTCGCACGACCTCAGCCTGGTGCGCAACCTGGCCGACGTGGTGGCGGTGATGTACCTGGGGCGCATCGTGGAGATGGCCCCCGCGGCTGCGATCTTCAGCCGGCCCCGCCACCCGTACACCCGGGCGCTGCTTTCCGCCATCCCCGTGGTCTCGGCGGACGAAGCCAGGCTGCTCCCGCGGAAGATCACTCTCAGCGGGGAGATCCCCAGCGCGGCCCGGGTACCGCCCGGGTGCGCCTTCCACCCGCGCTGCTACGCGCGCCGCGGAGAGTGCGACGCGGTACAGCCAGCACTGCTGCCGGTGGACGGCGCGGCGGTGCGCTGCCTCCTCTACGACCCGGCCTTCGGGGCGCCGGGGCTGCCGGAGGAGCAGCCCGGGAGAGTGACCGGCAGCGCCTGAGGTCGCGCGGAGGCCGCCCCGGCGGCGTCGGGCCCCCGGGGCGAGGGGGCACCGAGGAGGGAGGAGCAGAGCGCATCCATGGGCTACCGCGTGGGCGTGGACATCGGCGGGACCTTCACCGACCTGGCCCTGCTCGACGAAGCCAGCGGGGCGCTGCACTGGCACAAGGTGCTCACCACCCCCCGGGCGCCGGCGGAGGGGGCGCTGCGCGGCCTGCGCGAGCTCTGCACGCGCGTGGGCGGCCGCCTCGCCGACATCACCACCCTGATCCACGCCACCACGCTCGTCACCAACGCCCTCATCGAGCGCAAGGGCGCCCGCACCGCCCTGCTCACCACGGAGGGGTTTCGCGACGTCCTGGAGATGGGCAAGGAGCAGCGCTACGACATCTACGACCTCTTCCTGCGCTACCCCGAGCCCCTGGTGCCGCGGCGCTGGCGCCTCGGCATCCCCGAGCGCATGACCCGGGACGGGACGGTGCGCCGGCCCCTCGACGTCGAGGCGGTGCGGCGGGCCGTGCGGGCGCTGGTCGCCGACGGCGTGGAGGCGCTGGCCATCGTCTTCCTCCACGCCTACCGCAACCCCGCCCACGAGCGGCAGGCCGCCGCGGTGGTGCGCGAGGAGGCCCCCGCGCTCGCCCTCTCGCTCAGCAGCGAGGTCTGCCCCGAGATCCGCGAGTACGAGCGCACCTCCACCACCGTCTGCAACGCCTACGTCCAGCCGCTGGTGGACCGCTACCTGCGCCACCTGGAGGCCGCGCTGGCCGCCGAGGGCTTCCGCGGCCGGCTGCTGATGATGCTCTCCACCGGCACGCTGGCCACCGTGGAGACGGCGCGGCGCTTCCCCGTGCGCCTCCTGGAGTCGGGGCCCGCGGCCGGGGCACTGGCGGTCGGGCACATCGGCGGCCGGGCCGGGCGGCGCGACCTGGTGGGGCTGGACATGGGCGGCACCACGGCGAAGGTCTGCCTGGTGCGCGACGGCCGGCCGCACGTCACGACGCAGGTGGAGGTGGCGCGCGTCCACCGCTTCACCCCGGGCTCGGGCCTGATCGTGAAGACCCCGGTGGTGGACATGATCGAGATCGGCGCGGGCGGCGGCTCCATCGCCCGGGCCGACACCATGGGGCTGCTGCGGGTCGGGCCCCAGAGCGCCGGGGCCGACCCCGGGCCGGCCTGCTACGGCCGGGGCGGCACGGAGGCCACCGTGACGGACGCCTGCGTGGTGCTGGGCTACTTCGACCCGGGCGCCTTCCTCGGCGGCACGATGCCGCTCGACGCCGCAGCGGCGCGGGCGGCGGTGGAGCGGGTGGGCCGCGCCCTCGGCCTCGACCCGGTGCGCGCCGCCTGGGGGATCTTCGCCGTGGTCTGCGAGTCGATGGCGCAGGCGGCGCGCCTCTACCTGATCGAGCGCGGGCAGGACCCGCGCCGCTTCGCCCTCATGGCCTTCGGCGGCGCCGGGCCGGCGGCGGCGGGGCGCGTCGCCCGGCTGCTCGGGGTGCGCCAGGTGCTCGTCCCGCCGGCCTCGGGGGTGGCCTCCGCGCTGGGGATGCTGGCCGCCCCGGCGGGGTTCGACCTGGGCCGGTCGCTGGCCGGGGAGCTGCGCCACCTCGACTGGGCCGCGGTGGAACAGGCGCTGCGCGAGATGGAAGCGGAAGGGCGGAGCCTGGCCCTCGCCGCCGGGGTCCGGGAGGGCGGCGTGCGCGTGGAGCGCCGGGCGGAGCTGCGCTACCTGGGGCAGTTCCACGACCTGGAGGTGCCGCTCCCCGCCCCGCTGCCCCCCGACGCCGCCGAGCGGCTGCGCGCCGCCTTCGACGAGGCCTACGCCCGCCAGTACGGGATGGCGCTCGACGGCTACCCCGTCCAGGCCCTGAACTGGCGGGTGCTGGTCGTGGGCCCGACCGCGGCGGTGGACCTGGCCGCGGCGGTGCGCGCCCGCGGGCGCACCGCCGCCGCGCGCAAGGGGCAGCGTCCCATCTACCTGCCGGCGGACGGCGAGGCGCCGGAGGGCCGGCTCGTGGAAGGGCGCTTCGTCGCGGTCCCGGTCTACGACCGCTACGCGCTGGCGCCCGGCAGCACCCTCAGCGGGCCCGCCGTCATCGAGGAGGCGGAGGCCACCACGCTGCTGTGGAGCGGTGACCGCCTGACCGTGGACGCGCAGCACAACCTGGTCGTCGAGCCGGCCGTCGCCGCCGGGGGGCAGGCCGCCGGCGCGGCCCCGCCGCGCGCCGCCGCGCCGGAGGGGTCCGACGGCGCCGGTCCCGGGCCGAGAGGAGGACGCGCGTGAGCGTCGCCACCGCCTTCGACCCCGTCACCCTGGAGATCCTGTGGAGCCGCCTCATCAACGTGACCGAGGAGTGCTGGGTGACCATCTGGCGCACGGCCTTCTCCACGATCATCGGCGAGGCCCAGGACTTCGGCTGTGAGGTGCTGGACGCGCGGGCCAACTCCATCGCCCACTCCCCCCGCTCCATGCCCGTCTTCAACCTCACCCTGCCCCTCGCCGTCCGCCGCCTCCTCGAGATCTTCCCGGTGGAGACGCTGGAGGAGGGGGACGTGCTCATCACCAACGACCCCTGGATCTGCGTGGGGCACCTCTTCGACCTGGCGGTGGTGACGCCGGTCTTCCGCGACGGCGCGGTGGTGGGGATCGTCGGCTCCATCGGGCACTGCTCCGACATCGGCGGCACCAAGGACTCCGCCCGCGCGCGGGAGCTCTACGAGGAGGGGCTGCAGATCCCGCCGCTGCGGCTCTACCGGGCCGGCCGCCTCAACGAGGACCTGGTAGCGATCATCCGCCAGAACGTGCGCCGCCCGGAGATGGTCTTCGGCGACATCCAGGCCCAGGTGGGCGCGAACCGGGTGGGGGCGCAGCGCCTGCTGGCCTTCATGGAGGAGTACGGCCTGCGCTCCCTGGAGCCGCTGGCCCTGGAGGTGCAGCGGCGGGCGGAGGAGGCGATGCGCCGGGCCATCCGGGCGGTGCCGGACGGCGTCTACCGGGGCGCCTCCACCTTCACGTTGCGGGGGGAGCGGCTGCGGCTGGGCTGCGCCGTCATCGTGGAGGGGGACGAGATCACGGTGGAGTGGGACGACGTGCCGCCGCAGCTGCCGGAGGGCGGGGTGAACTGCACCCTCTCCTACACGGCCGCGCACACCACCTACGCGCTCAAGTCCATCCTGACGCCGGAGGTCCCCAGCAACGCCGGCTGCTTCCGCCCCCTGCACGTGCGGGCCCCGGAAGGCAGCATCCTCAACTGCCGCTACCCCGCCGCGGTGAGCCAGCGCACCATGGTCGGGTGGTTCTGCGGCCCGGCCATCTTCCGCGCGCTGGCCGAGGTCCTGCCTGACCGCGTGCAGGCCTTCACGGGGCTGCCCGGCGTGTGCACCGCCTACGGGCGGGACGAGCGCGGGGAGACCTTCAACGACCACCTCATGTTCGGCGGCGGCCAGGGCGCCAGCGCCCACGGGGACGGCTACGCCGCCCTGATGTACCCCACCTCGGCGGGCAACGTCCCGGTGGAGATGTTCGAGCAGCGCACTCCGCTGCTGGTGGAGCGCAAGGAGCTCATCCCCGGCTCCGGCGGACCCGGGCGCCACCGCGGCGGGCTGGGGCAGGAGGTGGTCCTGCGCAAGCTCTACGACGACGGGCTGCCCGTGCTGGTGAACGTCCTGCCCCACGGCACCGACTCGCCCCAGCCGGGCCTGCTGGGCGGGGGGCCGGGCGGCCCGGCGGGGGCGGAGGTGCGCGGCGCGCGGGTGGAGCCGGTGGCGGGGATCGGGCAGCTGGTGGAGCTGCGCCGCGCCGAGGACGTCATCATCGTCCGCTCGGCGGGCGGCAGCGGCTACGGGGACCCCGCCGAGCGCCCGCAGGCGCTGGTGGAGCGCGACCGCCGGGAAGGCTACGTGCCGGAGTGACGGTGAGCGCCCGCCCGCGCTACTGCACCCTCTGCCGCACCCCCCTGAAGTGGCGCACCGTCGAGCCCGGCCGCGCCCCGCAGCCGGTCTGCCCGGCCTGCGGCCACGTCCACTGGCAGAACCCCAAACCCACGGCCTCGGCCCTGGTCACCCGACGCCGGGGGGGCCGCTGGGAGGTCCTGCTGGTGCGGCGGGGAGTCGAGCCCTACCGCGACCACTGGGACTGCCCGGGCGGCTTCATGGATCCGGACGAGGACCCGCCGGCGGCCATCCGCCGCGAGCTGCGGGAGGAGCTGGGGGTCGAGGTGGCCGTGGGCGACCTCGTCGGCATCTACGCCGACCGCTACGACGAGACCGGCGAGCCCACGCTGAACATCTACCACACCGCCACCATCCGCGCCGGCATCCCCCGCCCCGCCTCCGACGTCAGCGGCCTCGGCTGGTTCCCGCTGGACGCGCTGCCCGAGCCGATCGCCTTCCGCAACAACCGCCAGGCCCTGGCCGCGCTGGCTGCGCTCACCTGCGGCGGGCGCCCTCCGCGGCGTGGCGACGGCGGCCCGGCCCCGCCCGGTGGGGCTGCAGGCACGCCGCGGCAGGCCCGACGGCCAAGAGGAGAAGGACGCTAGCCCGGTGAAGGACGGGGAGAGCCCCAGCGGAGCAAAGACCGGGAGGACGAGGATGGCCGAGCGGAAGATCACCAGGCGGGAGGCGTTGCGGGCGGCCGGGGCGCTGGCGGGCGCCAGCGTCCTGACGAAGTTCGGGGTGCGGCTGCTGTCCGCCTCAGTGCCCAACGACACGGTGGAGGCCGCCGCGGGGCCGCGGGCGCCGCTGCGCATCGGGTTCCAGGTGCACCGCACCGGCATCGGCGCCGTCTACGGGCGGTGGTACGAGCGGGTGGGCAACGCGGCCCTGCGGCTGATCAACGAGCAGGGGGGCATCGCGGGCCGCCCGGTGCAGATCATCGTCGAGGACGACGGCACCGACCCCAAGCGCGGCGTGGAGGTGGTGGAGAAGTTCGTCAACCAGCACCGCGTCGACTTCATCTTCGGGACGCTCTTCTCCCACGTGGTCATCGCCGCCGCCCCGCGGGCGGGGGAGCTGAAGGTCCCCTACCTGGTGGTCAGCGAGGGCTACCACGTCGCCTCGGGCAAGCTCAACCGCTACGTCTTCCAGCCCGGCATCACCGACGTGCGCGCCCAGGTCACCGCCGTGGCCCCCTGGATCGTGAAGCACCTGGGGAAGCGGGCCACCCTCATCTTCCCCGACTACGCCTTCGGCCACGACCACCGCGACTTCTTCAGCGCCCGCCTGCGCGCGCTGGGGGGCGAGGTGGCGGCGCTGGTGCCCATCCCGCCCACGGAGACCTCCTTCACCCGTTACTTCGCCCGGGTGCCGCGTAACACCGACTTCATCTACCACGTCATGGTGGGGCCGGGGGTGCTCACCTTCGTCAAGGAGCTGGGCGAGCACTTCGGCGCGCGCAAGCCCAAGCTCTTCGGCTTCATCGACTCCCTGGAGGGCGTGGACATCGCCACGCCCGGCCTGGAGTACCTGGAGGGGAGCTTCCTGTGGGAGGCCTTCCCGCGCTACACCGGCAACGTCAAGACCGCCTTCGAGCAGCAGTACCGCGACCGCGTGGGCGTCGACGCCAACGGGGCCAGCAAGGCCGACCCGAAGGACGTCTCCACCTACTCCCACATGTTCGGGGTGTGGGAGACGCTCTTCGTCATCAAGCGGGCGGTGGAGGAGAGCGGCTACGCCAGCCGCACCCCCGCGGACTACCGGAAGTTCATCACCACCCTGGAGGGCTTCACCAGCTTCCCCGAGAGCCTGCAGCACCCGCAGGGGCCGAAGCGCTTCAACGGGAAGCTGCACCAGGTCTTCGGCCACCAGTTCATCTCCCAGGTGCGGAACAAGCGCCTGGTGGTGGTCCACCGCACCGCCATCGAGGACGGCCTCTACCCGCCGGAGGGCGACTACACCAAGATGCCGCTGTGAGCCCCCCGCGGCGCTGACGCCTCCGGGGATGCGCCCCCGGCCCGTCCTCCCCCCGTGACACCCGCCGGCCAGGCCGTCCTGGCCCTGCTGGAAGGGGTCGTCTCCGGGCTGGTGCTGGCGCTCACGGCGCTCGGCCTCTCCCTCGTCTTCGGCGTCATGCGCGTGGTGAACGTCGCCCACGGCGACTTCTTCATGCTGGGCGCCGTCTTCGCCTGGTACGTCACCACCGCCACCGGCAGCTTCCCCCTGGCGCTGCTCGCCGCCCCGCTGGCCGCGGCGGCGGTGGCCGTGGCCGCCGACCGCCTGGTGCTGCGCCCCATCGGCTACGCCCCCGAGCCCACCATCGTGGCCACCATCGGCCTCCTCTACGTCCTGCAGCAGGCGGTCCTCAGCGTCTACGGCCCCTACGCCCGTCCGGTCCCCGAGCCGGTGGCCTTCCGCGTCGACCTCCCCTGGTTCGGCTACTCCGGCTACAAGCTCGTCGTGGCGGCGGCGGCCGCAGCGCTGCTCGGCGCGGCCTGGCTGCTGATCACGCGCACCCGTCTCGGGCTGTACATGCGGGCCACGCAGCAGGACCGGGAGATCGCCCAGGCCTTCGGCGTCCCGGTGCAGCGCGTCTACGCCGCCGCCTTCGGCTTGGGGGCCGCGCTGGCGGCGCTGGCCGGGGTGCTCATCGTCCCCATCCGCCAGGCGCACTACCTGATGGGGCTGGACGCGCTCCTCCTCTCCTTCATGGCGGTGATCATCGGCGGGATCGGCAGCCTGGGCGGGACGCTGGCGGCGGCGCTGTTCATCGGGCTGGTCGACGGGGCGCTCTCCGTCTTCTTCTCGCCCACGCTGGCGCGCATCGCCGCCTCGCTGGTTGTGGTGGCGGTCCTGGTCGCCCGCAGCGGCGGGCTGCGGGAGGTGCGCGGGTGAGGGAGGGGGCCAGGGCGCCCGCCGGGCCCGCCCGGCCCGACGGGCGCGTCTGGGCGCTGCACCTGGGGGTGCTGGGGCTCCTGGCCCTGCTGCAGGCGGTGCTGCCCCCGTTCCACCACGGGATGGTCACGCGCATCATGCTGCTGGCCGCCTTCGCCGCCGGCTACAACCTGCTCCTGGGCTACACGGGGCTGATGAGCCTGGGGCACGCGCTGCTCTTCGCCGCCGGGCTCTACGCCGCCGGGCTCGGCGTCTACTACGGGCAGCTGGCCCCGCTGCCGGCGCTGGGGGCCGGGGTGGCGGCGGGGCTGGCCGCCGCCGCGCTGGTCGGTGCCGTGGCCCTGCGCACCACCGGGGTGGCCTTCCTCATCGTCACTCTGATGGTGGCCCAGGTGGGCTTCCTCACCACGCTGCACTTCAACCGCATCACCGGCGGCGACCAGGGCCTCACCCTCACCGGCAGGCTGCGCCCGCTGGCGCTGGGCCCCTGGCACCTGGACCTGGCCCTGCCCGCCGTGAAGTACAACCTGGCCCTGGCCGTCCTGGCCGCAGGCCTCCTCCTCTCCCTGTGGGTCGTGCGCTCGCCGCTGGGGCGGGTCCTGCGGGCCGTGCGCGAGAACGAGGAGCGGGTGCGCCTGCTGGGCTACGACCCCTTCCGGTACAAGCTGCTGGCGCTCGTCCTCTCGGGCGGCCTGGCCGGGGCGGCGGGTGCGGGGTACGCGCTCCTCTTCGCCTACGTCGGCTCCGCGTTCGCCGACGTCCTCTACTCCATCCTGCCCTTGCTGTGGGTGCTGGTGGGCGGCGCCGGGACGACGCTCGGCCCGCTCGTGGGGACGGCGCTGATGGTCTACGTGGTGGACGTGGCCAGCGGCCTCACCACGGCCTACCTCTTCGTGGTGGGCGGCACCCTGCTGCTGCTGGTCCTGTGGTTCCCCCAGGGCATCGTGGGGACGGCGCGGGCGCGGTGGTGGCCGTGGCTGCCCTGACGCCGCTGCTCGAGACGGTCGGCCTCACGAAGCGGTTCGACGGGCTGGCGGCGGTGCAGGGGGTGGACTTCAGCCTGACCCCCGGAGAGATCCGCGCCCTCATCGGGCCGAACGGGGCCGGCAAGACCACCCTGCTCGGGCTGATCTGCGGGCGGCTCGCGCCCACCGCCGGGCGCATCCGCTTCCGCGGCCGCGACATCACCGACCTCGAGGCGCACGCGCGGGTGGCACTCGGCATCGCCTACACCTTCCAGGTGACGAGCGTCTTCCGCACCATGACCGTCTTCGACAACGTGGTCCTGGCGGCGCAGCGCCGGTGGGCGCGGGGGTGGCGGGCGGCGCTGGCCGCCGACGGCCGGGCGGTGCGGGAGGAGGCGGCGCGGGTGCTGGAGGGGGTGGGGCTGACCGCGGGCTGGGACCGCCCGGCGGGAGCCCTCCCCTACGGCCACCAGCGCCTGCTGGAGGTGGCCATGGCGCTCGCCGCCGATCCCATCCTGCTGGCCCTGGACGAGCCCACGCAGGGGCTCGCGGAGGAGGAGATCGCGCTGCTCACCGACCTGCTGCGCCGCCTGGCCGGGCGCCTCACCATCCTCCTGGTCGAGCACAACATGGCGGTGGTGCTGGAGCTGGCCCGGCGCGTCACGGTGATGCACGAAGGGCGCATCCTGGCCGAGGGGAGCCCGCCCGAGATCGAGACGAACCCCGAGGTGCAGCGCGTCTACCTGGGGGCGGCCTGATGGCCCGGACCGGCCTGGTGCCGCGCCAGGGCCACCGGCCCACGCTCCGCCGCGGGAGGCGCACCGACGCCTGATGCTCACCGTCGAGGGGCTCACCTGCGCCTACGGCCAGGCCCGCGTGGTCCACCAGGTCTCCTTCCACGTGGCCCCCGGCGAGGTGCTGGCCCTGCTGGGGCGCAACGGCGCCGGGAAGACGACCACGCTGCGGGCGATCATGGGACTCCTGCGGCCGGTGGCCGGGCGCGTCCGGCTGGACGGCGTGGAGCTCACCGGCCTGCCCCCGCACGCCGTGCCGCGCCTGGGGCTCGGCTACGTCCCCCAGGGGCGGCGCCTCTTCCCCGCCCTCACCGTGGAGGAGAACCTGCGCATGGGCCTGCTGGTGCGGGACGGCCGCGCGGCCGACCTGGAGCCGCTCTTCGCCCTCTTCCCGGTGCTGCGCGAGCGGCTGCGCCAGCGGGCGGCCACCCTCAGCGGGGGGGAGCAGCAGATGGTGGCCACCGCCCGGGCCCTCGCCGCCCGCCCGCGCATCCTCCTGCTCGACGAGCCCACCGAGGGGCTGATGCCGCTGCTGGCCGCCCGGCTGCTGGAGACGCTGGCGGCGCTGCGCGCGCAGGGCGTGGGCGTCCTGCTGGTGGAGCAGCGCATCGAGGCCGCGCTGCGCATGGCCGACCGGGTGGCCGTGCTGGAGACGGGCCGGCTGGCCTGGCAGGGGTCGCCCGCAGCCCTGCGGGCCGACGAGGGGCTGCTGCTGCGCCTGCTGGGGGTGCGCCGCGCGCCGGGGCGTCCGGGCGGCCGCGCGCCGGAGGGCCCGGGCGCGCCGCGCAGCGCGCGCTGATGCGGGCGGTGATCCCTCCGCAGCGCGTGCGCGGCCGCCTCGCGTTCGAGCTCGTGCGCCCGCCCGGCGACCGCTCCATCCTGGAGACGCTGCTGCTCGAAGCGGACGAGGCGATGCTGGTCCTGGCCCACCCGCTGTACCCGCGCCGCCCCGTCGTCGTGCGTGGCGAGACGGTCCTGCAGGCCGGCGACTGGGCGGTGTGGTTCCTCTTCCAGGGGGAGCCCTTCGACGTGGGGCGGATCTACCGCCCCGACGGGACCTGGACCGGGTACTACGCCGACGTCCTGGAGCCGGTGCGCTGGCAGGGACGGGACCCCGCCACCCTGGAGCCGCTCGTGGACCTCTTCCTCGACCTGTGGGTCTCCCCCCGGGGAGACTGGACCGTGCTGGACGAGGAGGAGTTCGCGCAGGCGGTGGCCCGAGGTGCGCTGACGCCGGCGCAGGCGGAGCACGCCCGCCGCGTCCTGGCCGACCTGCAGGCGCGCACGGCGCGCGGAGAGTTCCCGCCGCCGGTGGTGCGCGACTTCCGGCTGTAGCGCGGCGGTAGCGAGGCGCCGCGCGGCGTCCCGGGCGCGTGCGGCGCGCGCCCACCGTCACGTGCCCGATGCCGCCCCGGTCCCCGGACGCTCTTCGCGCGCGGCCTCGTCCTCGGACCGCCCCCGCAACAGCGCCAGGACCAGCGCGGGAGCGATCGGCAGGACGTCCACGTCCCGCCCCAGCGCGTCGCTGACGGCATTGGCCAGGCAGCCCACCGCGCCGATCGTCCCCGACTCGCCCACCCCTTTGAAGCCGCGTTCCGTGTAGGGCGAGGGCGTCGCCAGGTGGCGGACCTCGACGGGCGGCACCTCCGCCGCCGACGGCAGGAGGTAGTCCATGAAGGTCGTGGCGAGCGGCTGGCCCGCCGCGTCGTAGCGCAGCGCCTCGTAGAGCGCCTCCCCCAGCCCCTGCGCCACCCCGCCGTGCGTCTGCCCCTCCACCAGCAGCGGGTTGAGCAGCGGCCCGCAGTCCTCGGCCACGACGTAGCGCCGGACGTGCACCGTGCCGGTCTGCGGGTCCACCTCGACCAGGGCCGCATGCGCCCCGTTGCCGAACGCCGCCGGCGGCGGATCGTAGGTGACGACCGCACCGAGCCCCGGCTCCTCGCCGCCGGCGAGATAGCCCAGCGCCGGCACGTGCGCCGCCCGGGCGACGTCGCGCCAGGTGAGCGCCCGGGCCGGCGTCCCGCGGACGAAGAAGCGGCCGCCGTCCAGCACGATGTCCTCCGGGGCCGCCTCGAGCAGGCGGGCGGCGATGGCCACCGCCTTGGCCCGCACCCGCGCGGCGGCGCGCACGACCGCCCCGCCCGAGGCGACGAGCGCGCGGCTGGCGAAGGTCCCGCTCCCCTCCGGGGCCAGGTCGGTGTCTACCGGCGCCACCACCACCAGCTCCGGGTCGATGCCGAGCTCGTCGGCCAGGAGCTGGGCGAAGGCGGTCTCGTGCCCCTGCCCCTGGGAGGGCGAGGAGGCCCACAGCCGCACCGTGCCGTCGGGCTCCACCTGCACGCGCGCGCCGTCGTAGCCGCGCATGTCGGTCATCCCGCGCCGCAGGAAGGTCCGCGACCCCATCCCCGTGAACTCGGTGAAGACGGCGAGCCCGATGCCCACCCGCCGCCCGGCCGCGCGCGCCTCGGCCTGCGCCCGCCGCGCCCCCGCGTAGTCGAACGCCTCCAGCGCCGCCGCCAGCGTCTCGTGGAGGCGGCCGCTGTCGTAGACCAAGCCCGCCGGGTTGGTGTAGGGGAAGGCCTCGGGGGGGATCAGGTTGCGGCGCCGCACCTCGGCGGGGTCGAGCCCCAACCGCGCGGCCACCTTGTCCACCAGGCGCTCCATCACCCACGCCGCCACCGCCATGCCCACCCCGCGGTAGGCGCCCAGCGGCGCCTTGTTGGTGGCCACGGCCAGCGCGCGGCAGGCGTAGGCCTCCACGCGGTAGGGCCCGGTGAGGATGTTGGCCGCGGTCACCGGCTCGATGGCGACGGTGAGCGGGTAGGCGGAGTAGGCGCCGGCGTCCGAGCACAGCGTCGCCCGCACCGCCAGCAGCCGCCCCGCCGCGTCGGCCGCGGCCTCCGCCTCCACCCACACCTCGCGGGCCTGGGTCATCGCCAGCAGGTTCTCGCGCCGGTCCTCCACCCACTTCACCGGGCGGCGGAGCCGCTGCGCCACGGCGCAGGTGACCAGGTCCTCGGGGTAGAGCATCATCTTCGGCCCGAACCCGCCGCCCACGTCCGGGACCACCACCCGCACCTGCGCCGCCGCCAGCCCCAGCCCGCGGGCGACCGCCTCCTTCAGGTGGTGGGGGGTCTGGGTGGAGGCCCACACGGTGAGGCGCCCGGGCGGCTCCCACGCCGCGGCCACGCCCCGCCCCTCCAGCGGCGCGCCGGCCACCCGGCTGTGGCGGAAGGTGCCGCGCACGACCACAGCGGCGCGGGCGAAGGCCGTCTCGACGTCGCCGTGCACCACCTCCCGCTCCAGGAAGCGGTTGCCGGGGACGTCGGGGTGCAGCTGCGGGGCGTCCGGGGCGAGGGCCGCGTCCAGGGCGGCCACCGCCGGGAGCGGCTCGTACGTCACCGCCACGCGTTCGGCCGCGTCCTCGGCCAGGTAGCGGTCGGCCGCGGCCACCACGGCCACGGGCTCCCCGACGAAGCGCACCACCTCCCGCGCGAGCGGCGGCCAGCTGCCGCCGCGGTAGCGGGCATCGCGCAACGCCGCGGTGATGGGGGCGAGCGCCAGGTCGGCGGCGGTGAAGACGGCGACCACCCCGGGGACGTCCAGGGCCGGTGCGGGGTCCACCGCCCGCACGCGGGCGTGGGCGTGCGGGCTGCGCACGAAGGCCAGGTGGAGCATGCCGGGCAGCGCCAGGTCGGCCAGGTAGCGGCCCTCCCCGCGCAGCAGCCGGGGATCCTCGCGGCGCCGCACCGCCCGGCCGATCCAGGGGGCGGGGGTGGGCGCGCTCACCGGGGCCGACCTCGGCGCCTCACAGCCCCAGGTAGGAGACGCGCACGTGGGGGTCGTCGAGCAGCTCGGCGCCGGTGCCGGAGCGCACGATCCGCCCGTGCTCCATGACGTAGGCCTGGTGGGCGAGCGGCAGCGAGGCGTGGACGTTCTGCTCGATGAGCAGCACCGTCACCCCCTGGGTGTGGATGCGCCGGATCGTCTCCATGATGGCGCGCACCAGGGTGGGCTGCAGCCCCAGGGAGGGCTCGTCGAGGATGAGCAGCTCGGGGGCGGTCATCAGGGCCCGCCCCAGCGAGAGCATCTGCCGCTCCCCGCCGCTGAGGGTGCGGGCGAGCTGCCCCTGGCGCTCCGCCAGGCGCGGGAAGAGGTCGAAGACCTCGCGCAGGCGCTGCGCCTGCTGCGCCCGGGCCCGCGACGCCGAGGCGGCGACGAGCAGGTTGTCCCGCACCGTCATCTCCGGGAAGACGCGGGCACCCTCGGGGCTCACGGCAATCCCCAGGCGCACGATCTCGTCGGGGCGCAGCCGGTCGATGCGCCGTCCCTGCCACAACACCGCGGGCGCGGGCCCGCGCGGCCGCAGCAGTCCCACGATGGCGCGCAGCAGCGTCGTCTTGCCGGCGCCGTTGGGCCCGATGAGCACCGTGACCGTCTGCGGCCGCACCTCCAGGGAGACGCCGCGCAGCACGGTCAGGTCCCCGTAGCCGGTGGTCAGGTCGCGTACCTCCAGCACGGCGCGCCTCCCGCCCCGCCCTCAGACGAACGCCTCGCCCAGGTAGGCCTTCACCACCTGCTCGTCGCGCATGACCTGGACCGGCGGGCCGTCGGCCAGCTTGCGCCCGTAGGTGAGGACGACGACCCGCTCGGCGAGCGTGACCACGGTGCGCATGACGTGTTCGATGAGCAGCAACGTCCGCCCCCGGGCCCGCACCTGCCGCAGCACCTCCACCATCTCGGCCGCCTCCGCCACGGTCAGCCCGGCCAGGTTCTCGTCGAGGAGGATCAGGCGCGCCCCGGTGGCCAGGGCGCGCGCCAGGTCGAGGCGCCGGCGCTCCGCGGTGGTGAGGCTGGCGGCGGGGGCGTCCGGCTTGGCCAGCCTGACCAGCTCCAGGCAGCGGACCGCCTCGGCCCGGGCCTCCCGCACCCCCAGGCCCCGGCCGTACATCGCCCCCACGGCCACGTTCTCCCAGGCGCGCAGCCCCGGCAGCGGCTGGGGGATCTGGAAGGTCTTCACGATGCCCAGGCGGCAGATGCGGTGCGCGGGCAGCCCGGTGATGGGGCGGCCCTGGAAGCGGATCGTCCCGCCGGTTGGGGGGAGGAGGCCGGCGATCACGTTGAACAGCGTCGACTTGCCGGCACCGTTGGGCCCGATGACGGCGACCACCTCGCCCTCCTCCACGGTGAGGGAGACGCGGTCCACCGCCACCAGCGCGCCGAAGGTGCGCGTGACGTCCCGGCACTCCAGCAGGCTCATCTCACGACTCCGCCACCCGCCGCTCCGCCGGAACGGCGGGCCGGGCGCGGGGGCGCAGCCGCAACCGGGCCAGCCCCACCACCCCCTGCGGGAAGACGAGGGAGACGGCCATGATGACGAGCCCGATGATGATGAGGTAGGCGTAGAGCAACCGCGTGCCCAGCACCTCGGCCAGCAGGACCAGCACGGCCGCGCCCAGGAGCGGGCCGAAGGGGGTGCCCAGCCCGCCGAGGATCGCCATCACCACCATCTGGAAGGTGATGGTGGGACCGAAGGCCTCGTTGGCGTTGATGTAGGTGAGCCAGTACCCGGCCGTCCCGCCCACCCAGGCGATGAGCACCGCGGAGAGGCAGTAGGCCCAGCGCTTGAGCGCCAGCACGTCGATCCCCGACGCGGCGGCGGCCACCTCGTTCTCGCGGATGGCGCGCAGCCCGTAACCGAAGCGGGAGCCCTCCAGCCACAGGGCCGCGGCCAGCGCCAGCGCCAGGATGGCCAGCAGCACGTAGTAGAAGTACGTGGTCCCCGGGCCCAGCGGGAAGGTGATACCGTGGCTGCCGCCGGTGAGGGTGAGGCCGGTCACCCGGTCGAAGGAGAGCGCGCCCTCGCGCAGCGCCTCGGCCAGCGCCAGCGTCCCCACGGCGAAGTAGGCCCCGCGCAGCCGCAGCGTCGGCGTGCCCACGGCGTAGGCCACCAGGGCGGCCAGCCCGCCGGCGGCCGCGAGCGCCGGCAGGAAGGGCCAGTGCGCCCGGGTGAGGAGCACGGCCACGGTGAAGCCCCCGAGCCCGTAGTGCACCACCGGGCCGAGGTCGACCGGCCCCGCGTACCCCGCCAGCAGGTTCCACGCCGAGGCCAGCGCCCCCCACATGAAGATCACGGCCAGCAGCCGCACCAGGTAGGGGCCGGCCACCAGCGGGAGCAGGGCCAGCCCCGCCACCAGCGCCGCTGGCAGCCCCAGCCGCCTCACTCGACCCGGCCCCGCCCGGTGATGCCCGCGGGGCGCAGCGAGAGCATCACGTAGAGCAGCAGGAAGGCCACCATGAGCGAGAGCCCCGCCTCCAGGTAGGTCTCGGTGAAGGCCTGGGCCAGGCCGATGGCCAGCCCCCCGTAGAGGACGCCGGGGATGTAGCCCATCCCGCCCAGCACCACCACGGCGAAGGCGAAGAGGGTGTAGGTGAGGCCCATGTAGGGGTGGATGTTGGTGAAGTAGGCGACGAGGGAGCCGGCGGCCCCGGTCACCCCCACGCCCAGGGCCACCGTGAGGGCGAAGACGCGCCGGGTGTCGATGCCGGCCAGCTGCGCCATCTCCCAGTCCTGCGCCGTGGCCCGCATGGCCCGCCCCAGCGGGGTGCGGGCCAGCAGCGCGGAGAGCCCCGCCACCATGAGCAACCCCAGCCCGCCGGCGACCAGGCGGGTGTAGGGGAGGACCACCTCCCCCAGGTGGAGGCTGCGGTCCAGGTAGGGGACGCTGAGCACGCGGTAGTCCGCCGACCACAGGCGCAGCGCCGCGTTCACCAGCACCAGCGAGAGGCCGAAGGTGGCCAGCAGCGAGACGAGCAGCGGCGCCCCCACCGAGCGGTTCAGGACGAACCGCTGCAGCCCGTAGCCGAAGGTGGCGAGGAGCAGGAAGGCGACGGGCAGGGAGAGGAGCGGGTCCACGCCGTGGCTGCGGGCCAGCCAGTAGGTGGTGAAGGCGCCGAGCATCATCAGCTCGCCGTGCGCGGCGTTCACGATCCCCGTGACCCCGAAGATCAGCGAGAGGCCCACGCCGGCCGCGGCGTAGACGCCGCCCAGCATCACCCCGTTGGCCACCGCCTGGAGGAAGACCATCACGGCGGGGCGCCCGCTCCTGCCTCGCGCCGCTGCCGGTCGCCGGCCAGGGCCCGCGGCCCCGGGTCTAGCGGCGGTCCCAGGGCGGCATGGGGTAGCGCAGCGGCTTCGCCCCCTGCAGCCTGGGCCAGACCAGGACCCCGCGGCCGTCCTGGATCTGCACCGCCAGCGGCGGCTTCTGCACGATGGCCCCGTCGGGCCCGAACTTCACCCGCCCGTACAGCGACTGGAAGTCCAGCCGGTGCATCTCCTCCGCCACGCGCTCGCGGTCCTCCGCCGAGAGCGGCGGCACCAGGTTGAGGTTCTGCACGGCGAGCTGCTGGGCCACCGCGCAGGCCGTGGCCGCCACCTGGGTGTAGTCCGGCTCCTTGCGGTACTTCAGGCGGAAGCGCTCGTACCAGGTGCGGGAGGTGCCGAAGACCGGGTCGCGGTAGTAGAGGGAGGGCACCCACTCGGAGGCCCCCACGGCGTACTCGGCGTCCCGCCCCAGCTCCTTCACGAAGTCGGGGACGGTGGGCCCGAAGCTGAACCCCACGCCCTTGGGGGCGTAGCCGACCTCCTTGGCCGCCTTCATCACCCGCAGGGAGTGGGCGAGCAGGCTGCCCACCAGGAGGATCTCCGGGTTGCGGCGCTTGACCTTCTGCAGCAGCGAGGTGTAGTCGGCGAGCGCCAGCGGGAAGATCTCGAAGTGGACGATGCGCACGCCGTTGTCCTGGAGCACCTTCCGGAAGCCGTCCGCGGAGAGCTTGGCGAAGAGGTGCTCGGCGCCGATGACGGCCGCCGTCTGGGGCTTGGGCCGGGCGTGCACGAAGACCTCGGCGACGGCACGCACCTCGTCAAAGGTCTTGTTGAGCGTGGCGAACGTGAACTTGAAGCCGCGCTCGAAGATGGGGTTGGCGCTGGCGGCGCCCGAGCAGTACGGGTACTTGTACTTCTCCGCCACCGCGGTGGAGGCGAAGACGACGTTGCTGCCAAACCCCCCCAGCAGCAGGTCGACCCGGTCGACGGTGGCCAGGCGCTCGACCAGCTGGGCGCTCTTGGCCTCGCTGGACTCGTCGTCGTAGACGATCAGGCGCACCGGGTACCGGCCGCCCCGGGACTCGATGCCGCCCCGCTCGTTCACCGCCTCGGCCCACAGCTCGTAGGCCTCCTTGAGCAGCGTGCCGTCCCGGCCGAAGATGCCGCTCAGGGCCACCGCCACGCCAATCCGGAACTCCCGCGCCTGGGCGGCCGTGGGGCGCACCGCGGCCAGCGGCAGGACGAGCCCCACCGCCAGGGCCAGCGCTGCCAGCCGCTTCGCCATCGTGGTCCTCACGCGCATCCTCCTCCCCTCCCCTGCCACATCGTGGCCGGCTGTGCCGACCGCCGCTCCGCCGGCTAGGGCGCGTCCACCTCCACCCGCACCGGCGTGGAGCGTCCACCGTTGCACGGGCCGATCTCGAGCGGGCAGACGGAGAGCGCCACCAGCAGCGGCATCTCCGCCCGGAACTCGACGTAGTCCCCCGGCCGGCTGGCCGGCAGGCCGATCACCCAGCGCCGGTTGGTGCAGTCGTGCTCGTACCGCATGTTGATGTCGAAGGTGTCGGGGATGTCCTCCGGCAGCAGGCCGTAGGGCGCCACCACCCGGCTGATGATCTCGTGGCAGCCGTCCTGCGGCCCCACGCCCAGCTGGACCTCGTAGAGGAAGCGGTTGCACATCCGGTTGTGGCAGTCGTGCACGCCCTTCTCGGGGGCCGTCTCCTTGAGGATCGTCATCATGGGCCGGCAGAGCGTGGAGCGCAGGATGTCGCCCTCGGTGAGCCGGTCGCGGGGGATGTACTCGCCCACGCGGGCGGGGACGTACCGCGTGCGCGAATAGGAGGTGGAGAGCTTCTCCCGCAGGTTGTCCCGGTTGAAGAGGGCCATGTCCACCACCTGCTGGCCCTCCAGGTCCACCACGCGCAGGATCTGGCCCGGCTCGAGCTCCAGGGCCAGCCCGTGCTTGCCCGGCACCACCTGCTCGAAGACCCGCCTCATCGCCGTCCCCGCACGTCCATCAGGGCCTTGCGCTGCCCGCCGTCGAGGGTGATGAGGGCCCCGTTCATGAAGCTGGCCCGGGGCGAGGCCACGAAGACCGCCACGTCGGCCACCTCCTCCGGGGTGCAGATGCGTCCGAGGGGGATGGACGCGGTGGCCAGGCGGGAGGCTTCCTCCGTGGAGAGCCCCATGTCCCGGGCGTAGGCGGCCACGAGCCCGTCCCACCGGTCGGTGGCCACCGGCCCCGGGTTGATGGCGTTCACCAGGATGCCGTGGGGCCCGTACTGCTCGGCCAGGGCCTGGGTCACCGCCAAGTCGGCGGCGTTGGCGGCACTGGGGGTGAGCTCCCAGAAGGCGGGCTTGATCCCGTCGTTGCCGACGATGTTCACGATGCGCCCCCCGCCGGCGCGCAGCATGTGGGGGATGACCGCCTTCATGAAGCGGATGTAGCCCAGGAACTTCGTCTGCAGGGCCAGGGCCCAGTGCTCCTCGGTCAGGTCGAGGAGCACGCCGCCGGGCGCGGCCCCGGCATTGTTCACCAGGATGTCCAGGCGGCCGAAGTGGGCGGCCGCCTGGTCGGCGATGCGCGGCGGGTCCTCCGGCCGCATGACGTCCCCCGGGAAGGGGACGACCTCGGCGCCGGTGGCCTGCCGGATCTCGCCGGCGACGCGCTCGAGCCGCTCGGCGTCGCGGGCGACGATCCCCACCCGTGCGCCCTCGCGGGCCAGGGCGAGGGCCACCGCCCGGCCGATCCCCTTGCTGCCGCCGGTGACCAGCGCCACCTTGCCGCCCAGTCCCAGGTCCATGGGCCCGCCCTCCCCACGCTGGATTTCAATGAGCTTGAAGTCCAATTAAACGCGGCTAGAGCGGCCTCCTGCCGGCGGGGCCTCCTGGTGGGGGCGGGAGCTCGGCGTCAGCAACCTGACCCGGCTCACCCGGACCAGGGGCCCCCGTCGGCCGGCCACGTCCGCCGGCGACCAGCTCGGTGTACAGCTCCGGCCGGCGGTCGGCGATCAGGTCCATCTCCGCCGTGGCCCGCGGGGTGGGACCGCGCACCTCCGCCGTCAGGACCTCCTCCCGGTCGGGCGAGGCCGGGCCCGCCTGCACCATCCCGTGCGGGTCGACGATCAGGCTGCACCCCAGCGTACGCACCCCGCCGTCCTGCCCCGCGCGGTCGGCGCAGGCCACCCACAGCCGGCTGCCGTAGGCGTACCCCGCCGCCAGGTAGGCGGCCCCGCACCACCCGCGCGCGTCCCACGGCTGGGGCTTGCCGCGGTCGGTCCAGGTGGTCGGGACGGCCAGCACCTCCGCGCCCCGCAGGACGAGGAGGCGCACCGCCTCCGCGAAGCGCAGGTCGTAGCAGATCAGGGGGGCGAGCCGGCCCACGGGCGTCTCCCACACCTCGAAGCGGTCGCCCGGCGTGAAGACCTCGCGCTCGAAGTGGTAGAGGTGCACCTTCCGGTAGACGCCCAGGAGGCCCGCGGGACCGACCAGGACGGCGCTGTTGCGCAGGTCCCGGCCGTCGCGCTCGGGCAGGCCTCCCAGCACCCACATGCCCGTCTCCCGGGCCACCGCGTGCCAGGCCCGGACCGTGGGGCCGTCCAGGGGTTCGGCGGAGGGCGCCACCTCCTCGCGGGTGCGGAAGTCGTAGCTGACCGTGCACAGCTCCGGCAGGACGGCCAGCCGGCCCCCGGCCGCCGCGGCCTGGCGCAGCAGCCGGACGGTGCGCTCCCGCATCGTCGCCGCGCCCGCCCACGGCGCCGCCGGCTGGACGACCGCCAGGCGGCTCACGACGACAGGGCGCCCGTCACGCCGCCCAGGGGGGCGGGCCGAGCGGCTGGGTCAGCTCCACGAGCACGCCCCCGGCGGGGTCGCGCAGGAACGCGATCAGCGTGTTGCCGGCGCCCCGGCGCGGCGCCTCGTCGGCCAGGGCCACGCCGCGGGCCCGCAGCGCCGCCAGCGCCGCGGCCAGGTCGTCCACGGCCAGGGCGACGTGCTGGACCCCCTCGCCGTGCGTGCGCAGCCACTCGGCGTTCCACCCCTGCTCGGTGAGCGGCTCGATGAGCTCGATGAGCGTCTCCCCGACCGGGATGAAGGCGATCCGGAGCTCGCCCGGCCCGTACTCCTCCCAGGCGCGCACCTGCAGCCCCAGCGCGGCCAGCCGGGCGGCGGCGGCGCGCGCGTCGCGGACGAGGACGCCCACGTGGTGCACTCCCCGGACGGCCAGCGGGGGAGCGTCGCTCACGGCGGGACGGCGGGCAGGCGCACGCCCCCGACGCGCACGGTCACGGCACGAGGGCGGCCACGCGGGCCGGCCCGCCGTTGCCGCCCACCACGGGCACCGGCATCGCCAGCAGCGTGAACTCCCGGGCGGGGATGGCGTGCAGGTTGATCAGGTTCTCGATCAGGCAGACGTTGGCGCCCAGCGTGATCAGGTGCACCGGGTAGCGCGGCTGCCCCGGCGGTTTGGGCGGCCCGCCGTCCACGGCGAAGTCCACCGCCAGGGCCCGCACCCCGCACTCCACCAGCCACTCCGCGGCGTCGGTGGCCAGGTAGGGGTTGTCGCGGTAGAAGCGCGGGTCGCGCCAGTGCTCCTCGGCCCACCCGCTCCAGAGCACCACCCGGCGGTCGCGCAGCTGCGCCGGGTCGCCCACCGCCTGGCGCAGCGCCTCCACCGTGAAGGGCTGGCCCGGCCGGGCGTGCATGCGCAGGTCCACCAGGACCGCCGGCCCGCACAGCCACTCCAGCGGCACCCGGTCGATGGTCAGCCCGCCCGGGATGAAGTGGTAGGGGGCGTCGATGTGCGTCCCGGTGTGGATGCTGAAGGTGGCGAACCCGGTGGAGAGGCCGTGCAGCTCGTGGTGGTGGATGGGGACGTAGTAGATGTGCGGGTGGCCGGGCACCGGCTCCACCTCCGGCCCCCAGGGGATCGTCAGGTCGATCAGCCGCATCCCCGCCGCCCCGCCGCCCGGTCCCGTCCCGGCCGCCGCGGCGCCGCCGGCGTCACGCCCGCGCCCCCGCGCCCGGCGCGTCGGCCGCCTCGACCAGGAGGCGGCCGTCCTGCACCACCACCTCGCCGTCCAGCTCGACCGTCGGCCGCAGCAGCAGCCCGTCCAGGTGGAGCTGGCTCGTCACCACCCCGCCGATGACGTGGTTGTCCCCGATGGCCACGTGCACCGAGCCCGCCACCTTCTTGTCCTCCGTCATCGAGCCGATGAGCCGGGCCCGGTCGTTGGTGCCGATGGCGAACTCGGCGATGTTGGTGGCGTGCTCGTCGGCCTCGGCGACCAGGCGGCGCAGCGCCTCCGCCGACCGGCCGCCCTCGATGGCCACCACGCGCCCCGCCCGCACCGTCATGCGGATGGGCGCGTCCAGACGCCCCAGGTTGTCCATCGTGTGCTCGACGACCAGCGTCCCCTCGGCGGTGCCCTCCACGGGGGCGATGGCCGCCTCGCCGTCCGGCATGGCGGCGAAGGTGCCGGGCCCCCCCACCCGGCCGGTGAGGGCGATGGCGCGGCGGCCGGCCACGCTCATCACCAGGTCGGTCCCCGCCGGGGTGCGCACGCGCACGCGCTCGGCGGCGGTGAGGCGCCGCGCCACCTCGCGGGTCACCCGGTCGATGCGGTCGTAGTCGGCCAGCATGGCGCCGTGGGTCATGATCTCCTCGGTGACCCCGCGCAGCACCAGCACCCGCGCGCCCGCCTGGAGGGCCTCCCGGGTGGCGTCGGTGTGGGTCATGGCGTAGGTGACCGGCTGGATGACCACCTGGGCCGCCTTCATGGCCGCGCCCACCGGTGCGGGCGGGTCGTTGCCGTGGGCGGCGCGGGGCCGCATGGTCACCAGCACCGGCTCCGCGCCCGCCTCGCGCACCGCCTCGCCGATGGCCTCGGCGATGCGCTGGGTCTGGGTGTCGCAGACCACCACGACGACTTCACCGGGCTGGACCCGCGCGCAGGTGCGCACGACGGTACGGACGCTCTCACGCAAGGGGACGGCGACGGCCATGCGACCTCCTCTCACGGACGACGGACGATATGGGCACCCAGGTCCGGCGACGTGGGCACCCCCTTCCTTCGCCGCCTCCGGCGTCGCTCCCTGGCGGTGGGCGGTGGGGGACTGCGCGGCACGACGCTGGGGCCGCCGGGGGCCGCGACGGCTGGGCTACGCCTCTGCCGCGCGGCCCCCGGGGACCAGCGGGGTCTGCATGACCCTGACGCTGCCGTGGACTGAGGGGCGCCCGGCGCCCGTCGCCTCGGGCGCCCCCGGCACTACTGGACGCGGTCGGGGAACTGCTTGGCGATCCCCTCGGCCAGGGCGTCGGCGATGGTGTAGATGTGCTTGACCATCTCCTCCCACACCCGGGCCTCGCGTGCCCAGTCGCGCTGCGCCACCGCCTCGATCTGCCCGATGTGGTGGCCGTAGTGGGCCACGAGCAGCGACCGCACCGTGGCCCGCGGCAGGTGGGGGTTGGCACCGGCCAGGAAGGCCGCGATCTCGTCGGCGTTGCGGCCGGCGCGGTCGTCGGCGGCCTTCTGGCGGGCCTGGCTGCCGGCCAGCGCGGCCGAGAGCCGGTCCTTCACGGCCTGGACGTGGCCGGTGAAGAGGGTGCCGAACTTCGCCGCCGCATCGGTGCCGTAGAAGGGGGCGATGGCCTGGCCGATGGCGCGGGCGTTCTGCAGGGCCCGCTCCTCCGCGACGCGGGCCGCCGCGCGCTCGCCCAGGCGGGTGGCCACGACGTAGGCGCGCGACCAGACGATGTGGTCGACCAGCAGCCCGCGCAGGGCCATGCGCAGCTCCGCCACCGTCAGCGTCTCGGGCGCCGCACGGACCGGCGCCGGCACCGTGGTGACCGCCACCACGGCCGCGGCCGCGAGCAAGGCGGTGGCGGCGAGCGCGATGGTCGTGCTCCTCGAGAGCGCGAGCCTCAGCACGTGCGTCCGCATGGCGTTCCTCCTCCTGTTGCCGGATTCCCCGCTGGTCGGCCCCAGGCGGCGGACCGCCGCACCGACTCAGTGTGCCCGACCCTCACCTCCTTTCCGGCCCTGCCGCGCATCCTGCAGGGCGCGGCGCAGGTGATGCAGCCAGGTGCCGGCCGCCGGCAGGCGCCGGACGGCCTCGGGCCGGTCCATCTGCGCCGGAGGGACCCCCAGCGCGTCGAGCGTCCGGCCCAGCGCCACGCTGTAGCGCAGGTACCAGGTGACGAGGTCCACCAGGACGCGGTGGCGGGAGCGCACCGCGCCGGCCTGGTCGGGATGGGCGCCGATCTCGGCCCCGAAGACCTCCGCGCCGTCGCTGACGAGGACGAGCCAGCGCCCGGTGCGCTCGGGCGGCACCCGGTAGCGGTGGAGGGTCCCCACGCACCCGCCGCACGGTTCCGGGCAGGCCTCCAGGCAGAGCGTGGTGACGCGCACCCCGCGCCGGCGGGCCGCTGCCAGCGCCCCGGCCAGCGCCCGGGCCTCGGCGGGGGTGAGGGCGATCCACAGGGAGCGCCGGGTGGCCTCCACCTGCGCCCTGGCCTGCTCGAGGATCCGGTCGTAGCCCCGCACGTTCCAGGCGACGTCCTGGCGCCGGGCGGGACGGACGCGGGTCAGCGCGCGGCGCGCCTCCACGGTGTGGCGCTGGAAGGCGGCTTCGAGCCGGCCGATCAGCTCGGCGGGGGGGACGGGCGCGTAGCGCACCCCGTCGGGGGTCTCCAGGCGGCGGACGGCCCCCCGGGACTCGAGGCGGGCCAGGACGGTGTAGACGTTCGGGCGGGGAATGGCGCTGGCCCGGGCGACCTCGTACCCCGTGGCGGGGCTGTGCCGGAGGAGGCTGACGTAGACCCGGGCCTCGTACGGGCTGAAGCCCAGGGCCTCCAGGTGCCGTTCCGGGTGCGCCGCCATCGACCGCCTCCCGGGGTAGAGTAGTTATGAGAGCAACTACTATACTCTCCCGGCGCGGCGCCGCTGTCAATGCGCCGTCGGCGGCCGGCCCCCGGGCCGGGGCAAGGGCAGCCCCAGCCCGCCGGCGGGTCAGGCCGTCTCGAACGGTCGCCCCACGGCCAGCGCGCGGCGCAGGGACGGCTCCAGGTCGTGGTAGTGGGGGTCGGGCTCGGCGCCCACCGCGTCCAGCACCTTGCTGAAGAAGCTGCGGGCACTGGCGGCCAGCGCGATGTCCAGGATCTCCTCGTCGGTGAAGCCGTGGCGGCGCAGCGCCTCGATGTCTTCGGGCGTCACGCGCCAGGCGTGCAGGGCGACTTTCTCGGCGTAGGCCATCATGGCCACCTCCTCCGGCGGCAACCCCGCCGTGCGGTAGTCGCGGGCGATGGCCTCCACCTGCTCGGCGCTGAAGCGTTGGGCACGGAGCACCGCTCCGTGAGCGACCATTCAGTAGGTACAGCGCAGGGCACGGGCCGCCGCGATGGTGACCAGCTCGTAGCGCCGCAGGTCCATGCGCGCGCGGATGGCGTCGCGCAGCGCCTGCCAGGCGGCGATGACCTCCGGCCGCAGGCTGAGAGCCTGCGTGGAGTGGGCCACCACCCCTTCCCGGCGGCGGTCCTCCTCGTAGAGGTCCCGCAGCAGCCCGGTGGCCTCCTCGGGCGGCACGGTGCGGATGAAGGGCATGACGATCACCTCCCGGTGGTGTGCGGACCGCCGCGCTGGTGTGCGGGACCGCCCGCGGCCCCTCCCCGCCGGCGGACGGTCAGCGTGCCTCGGTCCCGAGCAACGTCTCGGTCCGTCGTCCGAGCGGTCCGGCCAGAAACCGCGCCCGCACGCGCTCGTCGGCGATCTCCCCCGCCACCGCCTCGACCAGGGCCCGCGCCCGCGCGGCCTGCGCCCGGGCGCCGGGGCGGTCGCCGCGGGCGGCCAGCACCGCACCGCGCGCCAGCGCCGCCTCGGCCTCCAGCAGCCGGAAGCCCAGTCCGCGCAGCACGCCGTCGACGCGGTCGAGGTGGCCCGTCGCCTCGGCGAGCCGGCCCGCCACGGCACTGCCCGTGGCCAGGGCGATCCCCGCGTGGGCGGCCGCCGTGGGCAGCCACCCGGCGGGGATCTGCGCCAGGACGGCCTGCGCCAGCGCCTCCGCCCGGCCGGCATCGCCCGCCAGCGCCAGCGCGTGGGCCACGTCGGCGGCGGCGGTCAACGTGCTGGGTGAGACGATGGGCTGACGCACCGCCTCGACCACCTCGTCCACGAACGGTGAATCCCGCTCCCCGCGCTCCACGGCCAGCAGCGCGTGCGCCGCGGCGAGGGTGGGCCGGTGGACGTCGCCCGGGCGCAGCACGGTGGGCGGGAACTCGTCGACCAGGGCCAGCACCGGCCCCAGGTCGCCCAGCGTCCGGTGGAGCAGGACGCAGTTGAAGAACGTCACCGGGTTGGTGTAGCCGATGTCCCGCAACAGCTGCAGGGAGGTCTCCAGGTGGCGCGCCGCCGCCTCCAGGCGGGCCCGGCCCAGCTCGGCCATGCCGCTGAACTGGGCGATCCACATCCGCCGCCGACGGTCGCCGATCTCCTCGGCCAGGCGGTCGGCCTCCTCCAGCGCGTCCAGCGCCTCCACCGCGCGCCCGCCCAGCCACAGGTAGAGCCCCCGGTAGCTGCGCGCGGTGGCCTCGCGGGCGCGGTCCCCGCCCGCCCGGGCCTCCGCGATCCCCCGCTCCGCCAGCTCGAGGGCACCGGCCAGGTCGCGCACCAGCCAGCGGACCGTCGAGAGGAGGTTCAGGACGCCCGCCACCGCTCCGTGGTCGCCGAGCGCCTCGAAGATCGGCAGGGCGGCGCGGGCCAGGCGCTCCGCCTCGTCGGGGCGGTTCTGGTCCCAGTGGGCGTTGGCGGTCTCCAGCAGGCAGAGGCCCTCGGTCCGACGGTCCCCCGCGTCCGCGGCCAGGCGGCGGGCCTCCTCGTAGCCGGCGATGATCTCCGGGATGGGCGCGCGGCGCCGCCGGTGGACCAGCCGCACCTGCTCGAAGCGCAGCGCCGGCTCCACGTCCCGGCCGCCCGCCGCCTGCAGCAGCAGGCGCAGGGCCTCGGCGATGTCCGCCTCCGCGCCGTCGTACTCGCCCACCAGCTGGCGGGCCTCGGCCCGGTGGCGCAGCAGGCGCAGGCGGAGGCCCGGGGCGAGGTCGACCCCCAGCGTGAACGCCCGGGTGTAGGCGTCGGCGGCGCGCCGGTTGGCGAAGAGCCGGCGGGCCCGGTCCCCGGCGCGCACCAGGTACTCCAGCGCGCGCGCCGGGTCGCGGGCGTTCGTCCAGTGGTAGGCCAGCAGGTCGAGGAGCTCCTCGGTGCGCCCGGCGGCGGTGCGCTCGACCCAGGCCGCCACCTGCGCGTGGGTGCGCGCCCGCACCGCCCGGGGCAGGGTGGCGTAGGCGACCTCGCGGGTCAGGATGTGCTTGAAGATGAACTCCCGGTCGCCGGCCAGCGTCGACTCCGCCCGCTCCCGGATGAGGTCGCGCCCCTCCAGCCGGTCGAGGATCCCCGCCAGCGGGACCGACGCCTCCACGAGGGCGCGCAGCGTCCCCATCCAGAAGATGCGCCCGACCACCGCGGCCTGCTGCAGCACGCGCTTCTCGTCGTCCGGCAGGCGGTCGAGCCGGGCGGCGATCACGCCCTGCACCGTGTCGGGCAGCGGGAGGTCGTCCAGCGCCCGGCCCGTCCGCCACCGGTCCCCGTCGGCGGTCAGGACGCCCTCCTCGACCAGGAGCCGCGCCATCTCTTCCATGAAGAACGGGTTGCCCTCCGCCGCCTCGGCGATGCGGCCGGCCAGGCGTTCAGGGAGCGTCGGGCTCCCCGGCAGGAGGGCGGCGAGGAGCCGGCGGGCCTCGGCGGCGTCCAGCGGGCTGAGGTCGATGCGGGTGGCGTCGCGGGCGCCTCCGCCCCAGTGCGGACGGCGCTCCAGCAGCTCCGGACGGGCCGCCGCCAGGATGAGCACCGGGACCTCCCGCAGGCGGGAGGCGGTGTAGTCGAGGAGGTCCAGCAACCCCTCGTCGCCCCAGTGGAGGTCCTCCACCACGAGCACGAGCGGCCGCTGCCGCGCCCGCGCCTCCAGGTAGCGGCGCCAGGAGAGGAAGGCCTCCTCGCGCGCGCTGCGGGGGTCGTAGGCGGCGATGGCCGAGCCGGGGAAGACCAGCCCGATGAGGAAGCCCAGTGCGGCCGCCACCGTGTCGGCCTCGTCGGGGAGGAGGCGCGCCACCGCCGCGTGCAGCTTCTCCCGTGCGGCGTCCTCCGGGTCGTCGTCCCGGATCTGCGCGTCCTGCTTGAGGATCTCGGCCACCGGCCAGAAGGCCAGCCCCTCCCCGTAGGGGAGGCAGCGCCCGGTGCCGATGGCCGGCGTCTCCGGCAGGGCGCGCAGCAAGCCCAGGAACTCCTGCTGCAGCCGCGACTTGCCCACGCCGGCGGCGCCGAGGACCGTGACCAGGTGGGCGCGGCGCTCGGTCACCACCCGATCGTACAGGCGCAGCAGGAGGTCGAGCTCGCCGGTCCGCCCGATCAGCGGGGCCCGCCCCCCCGCCGGCGCTCCGGGCCGCGTCCGCAGGCCCACGACCTCCCAGGCCGGGACCGGCCGCTCCTTGCCCTTCAGCGCCAGCGGCCCCAGCGGCGCGGTCTCGACCTGGTCGCGCACCAGGGCCTCGGTGCGGGCGCCGATGAGGATGGCCCCCGGCCGGCCGTGCTGCTGGAGACGGGCCGCCACGTTCACGGCATCCGCCGCCAGGTGGAACTCGCCGAGCCCGCCGCCGCGCGGGTCGGCCACCACCTCGCCGGTATTGATGCCGATGCGCATGGCCAGCGTCGGGGCACCCTCGGCGGCCAGCTGCTCGTTCAGCCGCGCCAGCGCCCCGCGCATGGCCAGGGCCGCCCGCACCGCCCGCAGCGCGTCGTCCTCGTGCACCTCGGGCAGGCCGAAGATGGCCAGCGCGGCGTCACCCACGTACTTCTCCACCGTCCCGCCGAAGCGCCGCACCTCCGCGGCCACCATGCCGTAGAAGCGGGAGACGACCGCGCGCAGGTCCTCCGGGTCGAGGGCGTCGGCCAGCCCGGTGAACCCGGCCAGGTCGGCGAAGAGCACCGTCACCAGGCGGCGCTCCTCGCCGGCCCCGGCGCCAGGCAGGAGCGTGCCGCAGTGCCCGCAGAATCGCATCCCTGCCGGGTTCTCAAAGGCGCAGGTCGGGCAGCGCATGGGTGTCTCCCTGCTTTACACGCCGGGAGGGCATTCCCCTCCCCTCTTCGCTGCCCTGCGACGGCGACGGCCCCGAGGTCGGGGGCCCGGGAGGTCGGCGGAGATGGCTCAAGTGGCGCGCTGGACCCTGCTGCTCGCGCTCGTCATCTTGATCGTGTTGATCGGGTGAACGGCGCACCCCGCGCTGGTGCCCCGGTCCGAGTCCGCAGCCCCCCGACCCGGCTCAGCCGGTCAGCCCCGCGGCAGCAGCAGCACCTTCCCCTTCGTCTGGCGCCCTTCCAGGTAGCGGTGCGCCTCGGCCGCCGCCTCGAGCGGCCAGACCCGGTCGATGCGCACCCGCACCTCGCCCCGGACGATCCACTCGAAGAGCTCCCGGCTGCGCCACAGCAGCTCCTCCCGGGTGGCGATGTAGTGGCCCAGGCTCGGGCGGGTGAGGAAGAGCGACCCCTTGACGTTGAGGAGCTGCGGGTCGATGGCCGGCGCCGGTCCGCTGGCCTGGCCGAAGAGGACCATGTAGCCGCGCGGCCGCAGGCAGTCGAGGCTGCGCAGGAAGGTGGCCTGCCCCACCGAGTCGTAGACCACGTGCACCCCCGCGCCGCCCGTGCGCTCCCGCACCGCCGCCACGAAGTCCTCCTCCGTGTAGCGGATGACTGCGTGCGCGCCCGCCTCCCGGGCCACCTGCGCCTTCTCCTCGGTGGAGACCGTCCCGAAGACGGTGGCCCCGCGCCGCACCGCCGCCTGGACCAGGAGCGCCCCGGTGCCGCCCGCGGCGGCGTGCACCAGCGCCGTCTCCCCCGCCCGCAGGGGGTAGGTGCTGATGGTCAGGTAGTGGGCGGTCAGGCCCTGGAGCAGGGCGGCGGCCGCGGTGCGCAGCTCCACCTCCGGCGGCACGGGCACGAGGCGCCAGGCTGGCACCACCGCGTACTCGGCGTAGGCGCCCAGCGTCATGGCGTAGGCCACCCGGTCCCCCACGCGCACCTCCTCCACGCCGGGCCCCACCGCATCCACCACCCCGGCGCCCTCCGAGCCCAGCGTGAACGGGAGGGGCACCCGGTAGGCGCCGGTGCGGTAGTAGATGTCGAGGAAGTTCACGCCGACGGCCTCGAGGCGCACGCGGGCCTCGCCCTCGCCCGGCTCGCGGACCGGCACCTCCTCCACGCGCAGCGCCTCCACCGACCCCGGCTCGTGCACCCGCACCGCCTTCACGTCCCCACCTCCTCTCGCCTGACCTGCCAGCGCAGCTCCACGACCGTGCCGCGCGGCCCGGCCCGGGTCACCACCGCGTCCGCCAGGCCGCGCATGATCAGCGCCCCGCGCCCCCGCCCCCGCTCCACGGGCGCGCGCCACTGCCCCTGGTCCGCGACGAGCACGGTCAGCGCCTCCCCCTGCCACTCCCCGCGCACGGTCACCACGCCCGGCTGCCCGCTGTAGGCGTGCTCCACGACGTTGAGCACGGCCTCGCCCACCGCCAGCACCATGGGCGTGGCCAGGTGCGCCGCGCCGACGCGCTCGGCGAAGGTGCGCACCGCCCGGCGGATGCGCCGCAGGTTCTCGGGCACGGCCGGCAGGGTGAAGACCAGCGGCGCCTCCGGGGGGAGCGCGTCCAGGACCAGCAGGGCGAGGTCGTCCTGCTGCGGACCGCCGGCCAGCACCTGGTCCACCAGACGGGTCACCGCCAGGCCGGGCTCGACGGCGCGGGCCGCCGCCATGGCCTCCAGCAGCCGCCGCTCCCCTTCCACGATGTCGCGGGTGGCCTCGACCAACCCGTCGGTGTAGGCGACGAGCCGGCACCCCGGCGGGAAGGGCACGCGCTCCTCGGTGTAGGCCAGCCCCGTGAAGATGCCGAGCGGCGGCCCCGAGGAGTGGAGCAGCCTGGCCTCCCCGTTCGTCTGGAGCACCGCCGGCGGATGACCGCCGCCGCTGTAGACGAGCTCCCCGCGGTAGATGTCCACCAGGGCCAGCCACATGGAGAGGTGCAGCCCGCCGGGGATCTGGTAGAGGAGGTCGTTCACCACCCGTAGGATCTCGGCGGGGGAGCGCCCCTCCAGGGCGTAGGCGCGGGCGACGTGGCGCACCTGCCCCATCGTGGCCGCCGCCGGCGGGCCGTGCCCGGCCACGTCCCCGATGCCCACCAGCAGCCGGTCGTCGGGGAGGAGGAAGGCATCGTACCAGTCGCCGCCGATGCGCGCCTCCGGGTCGGCCGGCCGGTAGACCGCCGCCACGGCGGTGAAGGGCGGCTGGGGCAGGTCGGCCGGCAGCAGGGCCCGCTGCAGGGTCTCCGCCAGCTGCCCGGCCAGGCGGCGCGTCTCCTCGAAGAGCTGGCGGCGCGAGAGGACGACGGCGAGCTGGTCGGCCACCGGCTGGGCCAGTCGCACGTGCTCGGCGGTGTAGGTGTCCGGCTCGGCGTGCCCGAAGTTGAGGGTGCCGATCACCCGCCCCTCGGTCGCCAGCGGCAGGACCAGGTAGGCGCGGATCCCGGCCCGGGCGAGCAGCGCGTCCTCGGCGAACTCGGCCTCCCGCCAGGTGTCCCGGCGGATGAAGGGGCGCCCGTGGTCGATCACCCAGCCGCGCACGGTCCCCGCCCGGGGCCCCTCGAAGCGCTCGGGCGGGGCGGTGAGCGGCGGACCGCTGAAGTACGGCATGCGCAGCCAGTCCCGTTCCGGGACGTAGAGGGAGACCGTCACCCGCACGAAGGGGACGAGCACGCGCAGGGCCGCGGCGAACTCGTCGAAGACCGGGCCGAGGTCGGTGGAGGCGGCGGCCAGCGCGATGATGCGGTTGAGGGCCTGGAGGCGGTGTGCCTCCTCCTCGGCACGCGCCCGGGCCCGCCGCTCCGCCTCGATGAGCCGGGCGTTGGTGATGGCCGCGCCGGCGCGGTCGGCGATGAGCAGGGAGAGGCGGAGGTCCTCCTCGTCCCAGCGCTGTCCGGCCCGTCCGCCCACCACCAGCAGGCCGAGCGGACGGCCGCCGCTGTAGATCGGCACCGCCATGACCACCGGGTCGTCGTCGGCCCCCTCGGGCGCATCGAGCAGGGCGCGGAGCGCGTCGCCGCGCAGGTCGCCGCGCGTCAGCACCACCGGCCGGCCCTGCTCCAGGATGCGGCGGGCCTGCAGGGGCTCGCTCAGCCGCTCGTCCCCGAACCCGCGCCGCAGGGCCTCGCCCCGCTCGGCCTGGGGGTGGTAGACGGTGTCGAAGCGCAGGACCTCCTGGCCGGCGTCCACCAGACCGATGGCGCACCACTGGCCCAGGGTCTCGGCGCAGCGGGTGGCCACGCGGTCGAGGAGGGCCGGGAGCGCCTGCTGGCGGGCGAACTCCACCATCAGGTCGGAGATGAACTGGGTGTGGCGGTCACGGCGCCGCCGCTGCTCGGCCAGGCGACGGCGGTGCACGGCGGCGGCCAGGCGGTCGGCGACCGCCCCGGCGGCGCGCACCGCCTCGCCGTCGAAGGCCCGGGCGCTGCGGGCCGCCAGCACCAGCGCACCCAGGGCCTCGTCGCCGAAGCGCATCGGCGCGACCAGCAGCGCGGCGCGGTCGATGGCCAGTGCCTCACCCAGCCCCACCGGCCCGCTCCCGCGGCCCAGGACCGCCGGCCCCGCCGCCCGCATCAGCGCCTCCACGACCGCCGCCTCCGTGGTGAGCGCCTGCCACGTGCGGGGGAAGAGCCCGAACCCGATCTGTGCGCCCGGCGTCAGGCGGGCGCCCTCACCCCGCAGCACCGCGGCCGCCTCGCCCAGCGCCGGGACGAGACGGCGCAGCACGCCCTCCAGCGCCACCGCCTCCTCGGGCTGGCGCATCAGCAGGTCGGTGACCTCGACCAGCAGGGCCTCGTCCTGCTCCCGTCGCCGGGCGTGGAGGAGGTCGCGGTGCAGCCGGTGCTGCACGGCGCGGTACTGGCTGCCGGCCACGGCCACGAGCAGGAGGGTGAGGACGTAGAGCGTCTGCGGCAGCAGGTCGGCCCGCAGCTTCGCCACCACCTGCCCGGCCGGCGCCTCCAGGAAGGCGAGGGCCAGCAGCGCACTGCCCAGGGCGGCGACCACTCCCGGCAGCAGCCCCGTCAGGTGCGCCACCACCAGGACGCCGGGGACGTAGAGGAAGAGGAACTCGCGGCGGTAGCCGAGCTGGAGCAGCCCGATGACGAGCGTGCACAGCGCCGCCAGCAAGACGCCCGCGGCGATGCCCAGGAGGGCGCGCAGGACGGGCAGGAGCGTCGCCGCGCCCGCCTCTAGCGCCCGGCGGCGTCCGCGCCCCATGCGCGAGCGGCGTTCACCGCGTCGGCCTCGCCCCGGAAGATGGGGAAGACCTCGTCCAATCCGGTGATCGTGAACATGCGCTCGATCTGGGGCTGGGTGTAGATCAGGCCGAGGTTGCCTCCGGCCTCCCGCACCTGCTTCAGGGTCGCGGTGAGGACGGAGAGCGCGGTGCTGTCCAGGTAGGTGGTCTCCAGCAGGTTGACGATGAGCCGCGTGTGCCCCTCGGCCAGCAGGCTGTCGAGCGCCGCCTTGAGCTTGGGCGAGGTGTAGAGGTCGAGCTCGCCTGCCACGTCGAGGAGCGGCACGCCGTCCACCTTGCGAACCTGCACCTGGATGTCCACCGGCACACTCCCCCTTCAGCCTCCGTCAGCCTTCCGCGTCCCTCTCCGGACCCGACCGCCGAGTCCCCCCAACCTCCCCCCGCACTACGTCTAAACCGGCGACGAAGTGGGCAGGAGGTGGGTGGCGGGGGCGACGGGCCTCCTCGACCTGGAACCGGTCCGATCGGCGCGGCCGCCTCCCACGTGAAGTGACCTGCTGCCGAGGGCTGGCCGCCTCTCCCCCGCCGTCTTCCTCCCCCTCTCGGACGCCGCCCCGCGCCTCCGGCCGGGGCGGCGATCATTGCCGACCGCGTCCCCACCATGATGGCCCACCGTGCCTGGCTTCTCAAGGTGCGCGAGGCGCATCTCGAAGTGCGCAAGGCGAACCACCCCCTGCCCATGGGGACACGTCCGCCTCCGGCATGGCACCCGGGGCGGTGGAGGCGCCCTCCAGGGGACGGGAGGGGCGCGTGCTATACTGACGTCACTGGGGATGGCGCGTGCCCGGACCTTGACCGAAATCGAGATCCGTCTGTTCGACCGGCCGCGGAAGCTCCCGTTCCGCGGGCGGTCCCTCAAGACCCTGTCCTCCATCCTCCGCCGCGAGGCCCGGCGTCCGGGCTCCTGGCTGGAGAAGGCCGCCGAGGTGGTGGAGACGCTCGCGGCCGAGGGGTGGCGGTACCGGGCCTTCACGGGCAAGAACCTGATCCTGGCCCACCTGAAGCCCATCAGCAGCGAGGAGATGCGGGCCTACCTCTCCCGGCGCTTCGGGGAGGAGGTGCTGGCGCACATCGCCGTCTACGAGGCCACGGGGGACGGCCCGCCGCCGCTCCCCAAGGCCGACGACGAGCTGACCCGGGAGCTGCGCCGCCTCATCGGCGCCGAGAACCACCAGGAGGACCTCTACCTGGGCCACCCGCCCGAGGAGCTCAGCGAGCTGCTCCTGGACATGTCCTTCCTGGCCCAGGAGGCGCTCGACGACGTCGAGGTCTCCTCCGCGCTGGAGCGCCTGCGCGAGGAGCACGAGCAGGACGCCCTCTACCGCGACCTGCACGCCCGCTACCAGGCGCTCAGCGGGCGCACCAGCCTGGGCGACCCCGCGGCCGAGGAGGCCTACTGGGACCTCTTCTCGCACATGTCCCGCCGCCTGGCCCGGCTCATCCCGGCGCTGCGCGGCTTCCTGGAGCGGCGCGGCTTCAGCGACCTGTGCGAGCACGAGGCCACCGCCTTCCTCACCGCCGCCCTCTCCCAGGCCCTCTCCTACATCGACACGCAAGACGACGACCAGTGAGCCTGACAATCGAGGCGTTCCAGGCCCGGCTGGAGGGTCTGGAGGTCGAGCTCAACCGGGAGACCTGCCGGCAGTACGCGGGGCGGCCTTACGACGAGGCCCGCATGGAGGCGCTGAGCCGCCAGATCGAGACGCTAGCCCGCGACGCCCTGGCCGCCCTGCCCCCGGAGGCCTTCCCGCGCCCGCTCTACTTCGCCGCGCTGCGCGCCGCGGCCGCCTCCACCTACACGCGCCTGGACAACGAGATCTACCGGGTGCGCAGCGAGGCGGTCCGGGTGGAGGAGGGGGACGAGGTCGTCACCCTCAGCAACTGGCGGCGCTTCAACCACCGCCACGCCCGCGACCGGGCCCGCCGGCGCCGCGTCTTCGACGGCCTGCTGGCGCAGGCCCGGCTCCTCACACCCCTGCTCGAGGAGCGCATGGCGCTGAGCCGCCGCATCTTCGCGCCGCTGGGGCTGACGCCGCTGGACGTCTACCTGGAGGAGGAGGGCGTGGACGCGGCCACCCTGCGCGGGCTGGTCGAGCGCACCGCCCGCGCCGCCTACCCGGCCTTCCGCGCCGAGCTCGACGCCTTCGCCGCGGAGCTGCTGGGGGGACCGGCGGAGTACTACGACGACTTCTACGTCTTCGGGAACGTCATCTACGCGCCCGTGGACCCCGCCGTGGCTGCGCTCGACGTCCCGGCGCTGGTCGGGGAGGTCTGCCGGCGCCTGGGCTTCGACCTGGCGCGCATCACCGTGGACGCCGAACCGCGCCCCGGCAAGCACGCCTCCCCGGTCTGCTTCGGCGTGCACATCCCCCACGAGGTCTACGTCCTCTACCAGCGCACCAGCCCCACGAGCGACTACCTCGGGTACGCCCACGAGATGGGCCACGCGGTGCACTTCGCCTCGGTCGACCCGGCGCGCCCCTACACCGACCGCTACCTCATCCCCGCCGGCGTGGCGGAGCTCTTCAGCACGCTCCTGGAGACGCTGGCGGTCCACCCGCGCTTCCTGGCGGAAGAGGCGGGCCTGCCCCCGGCCGTGGCGGACGACCTGGCCCGGCGCGAGCGGTTCCTGCAACTCTACTTCCTGACCTTCTACGGCGCCAACGCCCTCTTCAAGCTGCGCTACTGGACGGAGCAGCCCGACATGGACGGCGCCGACGCCCTCTACGCCGCGCTGTACCGCAAGCTGGTCGGCCTGCCCATGCCCGGGCGCTACTGGCAGACCCACCACGTGGTGGCCCTCTACGACGTCTACGCCCCCTCCTACCTGATCGCCCGCGTGCGCACCGAGGAGCTGTGGGCGGAGCTCGTGGCGCGCTTCGGGCCGACCTGGTGGCGCGAGGCCGCAGCCGGCGCGTTTTTGCGCGAGGCGCTGATTGGCCCCGGCCGGGCGGTGCGGCTGGACGCGTTCTCCCGCCTCGACCCCACCCCGTACCTGCAGTCGCTGGGGCTGGCGGCGTGAGGCGCCTCGACGGCCGGGCGGACAGTCACCGCGGGCCTCCTCCCCGTCCCGGGCGCTGCCGTAGAGTGTTTAGGAACCGTTTCCCCGGGTAGGAAGTTGGTAGAGATGCGTACCGCTGCCGAGTCCCATCCTTGGGGAACCCTCTTCACCATCCAGGGGGAGGTGGACCACCTGGAGGGACGGCGCCTCTTCGAGGACCTCTACCGCTGCCTGAACGGGCCGCTGGTCATCGACGCCTCGGGCATCGAGTACATCGACACGGGCGGCATCGCGGCGATCATGGAGATCCTCAAGCACGTGCGCAACCGTCAGGGGCTGGTGGTGATCGCCGGGGCCACCCCGCACGTGGGCGAGATCTTCGAGATCGCCGGCTTCGGGCGCCTGCGCCCCTGGCTGGTGATGGCCCCGACGGTGGAGGAGGCCATCCGGCTGGCCCGGGAATGGCGCCACGCCGCCCCCTCCGCCTCCCAGCCCGCCTCCGGCTCCTGACCCTCGCGCGCCGCCCGCCTACCCCGTCCCCGGGCCCCGCCCGGCGGCGCGGTCCCGATCGGCCCGGCGGACGTCCCGCCGCACCGCGTTCAGGATCTCGCCCACGATGACCTGCAGGGCCGCCGCCACCGGCACCGAGAGGAGCGCCCCCATGACCCCCAGCAGGCGCGCCCCCACGATCAGGGCGATGATCGTCAGCAGCGGCGAGAGCCCCACCGCCGCCCGCATCACCCGCGGCACGATCAGGTTGCCCTCGACCTGCTGGATGACGGTGTAGAGGGCGATCACCAGCACCACCTTCACCCACGGGCCCTGGAAGAGGGCGACCAGCACCGCCGGCACCGCCCCCAGGATGGGGCCGATGATGGGGATCACCTCCGTCAGGCCGGCGATGAGGCCGAGGAGCAGGGCGAAGCGGATGCCGAGGAGCGCCGTCCCCACGCCGGCGGCCACGCCGATGATGGTCATCAGGATGACCTGCCCGCGCAGCCACCCGCCGAACTTCTGCCCGATGGCGAGCAGGACCGCCTCCACGCGCTCCCGCTGCTCCGCCGGGAAGAGGGTGAGGAACTGCTCCTTGATGGCGCGGGCCTCCAGCAGCATGTAGAAGGTCATGAAGAGGACGGTGACGAGCGCGGCCAGGCCGCCGAAGACGCGAAAGACCACCCCGGCGGCGGTCCCCAGGTGGCGGCTCAGGCCGGCCAGGCGCTCGGGCAGACCGGTCAGGTAGCCGGAGAGGTTCGGCAGCCAGGGGTAGCGGGCCTCGAAGCGGTCGAGGGTCCGGCCGAGGTTGCCCAGGATCTCCGGGAGCTGCTGCACGAAGGCGGTGGCCTCCGCCACCAGCGGGGTGAGGATGATGCTCCCTAGGGTGCCGATCACCAGGAAGAGGGCGGCGTAGAGGACGAGGATGGCCACGGGCTGCGAGAGGCGCAGGTCGCGGCGCCCCACCCGCAGGCGCTGCCGCTCGATGGCAGTGACGAGCGGGCTGAACCCGGTGGCGAGGATGGCGGAGATGAGGATGAGGACCAGGATGTCGGTGAGGAGGAGGAGCAGCCGGGCCAGGCCGATGAGGACCAGGGTGGTGACCACGACCAGGGCCGTGGTGAGGACGACGTCGCGCGCGCGCATCGCTCCTAGGGGTTCGGCCCGACGGGAAGGGGTTCCTGGACGGCAGCCCACCGGCGTCCCGCGCGGCGCCGGCGCCTGCCGGGGCGGAGACGGCGCGGGGGTACCCGTCGCGTTGACACCGCTGCGGCCCGACGGCTACGATGAGGCAGGGTCAGTCGACGGCCAGCGCGTTCCGCGGTAGCTCAACTGGTAGAGCGTCCGGCTGTTAACCGGAGGGTTGCAGGTTCGAGTCCTGCCCGCGGAGCCAGTTCTTCATGAGGCCGGCCTTTCGCCAGCAGGCGAGGGCCGGCCTCTGGCTTGGACGCGGATTCTCCCCACGGGGTGACGATGACTCCGCCCGCCTTGATCAAGGCATGACTGCGCCTGCACCCAGGAGCTCCGGTATCCTGTTCGGGCTGTGCGCGAGGGGGGTCAGCGACTCGTGGTGGGGAGGGCAGACGGTCACCGGGTCGCGCAGCAGCGGCTGCGCAACCAGCGCCTGTCCGGCGCCGCGCTGGCCGCGCCGGAGGACGTGGTCCGCTGGCTCGGTGCGGTGCAGGCGCAGGAGTACCCGTATGCCAGGTGGTCGCTTGCCCAGCGGTCCCGAAGGGCCGACGACCTCGCCATGGAGCGGGCGGTCGCCGAGGGACGCATCCTGCGCACGCACGCGCTGGAGCTGACCGGCAGCCTGGCCGCCAGCAGCCTTCCCGGGTAGCGCGCCGAGCCAGGACATCGCTCCAGCTCGCCACGCTCCGGATTGTAAACGGTCGAGGAGCACATGCAGGGACCTCGAGCGGTGCGCGGGTGGGGATGGAATTTTTACAAAACGAAAAGACAGGTCCGCGTTCTGCCCGCTCTCTGGTGCGATATGCTGGCGCCACCAGCAGAGGCCGAGGGCAGGGTCCAAGTACGGCCGACCCGGCTGACCGCCGCCAGCGAGGGCGTGACCAGTCGAGTCGCGCTCCTGGGTTCCGAAGAGGAGGTCACGGATGAGGACGCTCGTGGTTGGCACGTTCCTGACGCTCGACGGCGTGATGCAGGCGCCGGGCGCGCCCGAGGAGGACCGGGAGGGCGGCTTCGAGCACGGCGACTGGACGGTGCGGTTCTGGGACGACATGATGGGCGAGGCCATCATCGCGCAGCTCCGGGCCGCCGACGCGCTCCTGCTCGGCCGCAAGACCTACCAGATTTTCGCCGCGCACTGGCCGCGCGTCACGGACCCGAACGATCCGATCGCGGCCAAGCTCAACGGCGTCCGGAAGCACGTCGTCTCCCGGACGCTCCCCACGGTAGACTGGAACAACTCCGTCCTGATCTCCCGGGACGTGCCCGAGACCGTTGCCCGGCTCAAGGCAGGGCCCGGCGGAGAGATCCAGGTGGCGGGCAGCGGCAACCTCGTCCAGACGCTCCTCAGGCACGACCTCGTCGACGAGTTCCGCCTGTGGGTCTTCCCGGTCGTCCTGGGCACGGGCAAGCGGCTCTTCGGCGATGGGACGATCCCGCAGGCGCTCCGGCTCGTCGAGACCAGGGTGTCGGGCACGGGCGTGGCGACTCACCGCTACGTGCGGGCAGGCAAGCCCGAGTACGGTGCCTTCGAGGCCGACGAGGCGGGAAGCTCGAGGGCCCTTTGGGAGGGCAACGAGGAGAGCCGGGGCAGCAGCGCCGGGAGCTAGCCCCGGCGAGCACCCGAGCCCGCCCGGAGGAGGTCAGTACGGTCGGCTTTCACGACAGGTATCAGCACGTCACCTGCTCTGGTGCTCCCCATGCAACTGGATCTGCGTCAACACCGCGTTGCCCGCGCTGAAGAGCGGCCAGAGGTCGTCCCGGCGGCTGACCAACGCCTCCTCGGGGCGCTCCGCCGTACGGACCCCAGTGAAGGTCAGCGCGTAGAAGCGCACGTGCCCCGCCGCTGGCAGGGGGAAGTCGGCCGCGGGCTGCATCTGTGCATGAGCGGCCTCGGCGGCGGCAACGAAGTCCCGGGCGGCCTCTGCCACCGCGGGATGACTGCCGGCCCCGATGATGCCCCCACCGTTGCTGAAGTAGAGACTGGTGGTCCCGTCGACGAGGGCGACGAGGGTCACGACAGCCCCCGGCCGCTGGAACTCCATCAAGGCGCCCCAGACGTGCGGAAGCGCCTGGCTCGGCGTGATCCCCACATCCTCCGGCCGGGTGGCGAAGACCTGGGAGCGCAGTCCTGCGTACGTCGGGGCCGGCTGCGGCATGAGTGGCCTCCGTTTTGCCTGACCCGAATTCTATCTTCGAGCAGTTCGAGCTCTGCCCTGTCAGCTATCGCTCGAAGTAGGATCTGCTCGATTGCCACGCAAGAACACAGTCTCCTCCGGACGGGGTGGGCCGACTGCGGAATGGGCTCTCCCATCTTGTCGTTCCCGAGGGTAACAGAGACGGGTGCGCCGACCTGTGAACACCCTGCAGTTTGGGATTAGCGTCGTCCCCCTCGCCGAGGAACGCGACCAGATCCGGCGGGTGGTGGAGAGGGCCGACCGGCTGGGAGTGGACCTGGTCGGTATCCAGGACCACCCCTACCAGCGGCGCTTCCTCGACACCTGGGCGCTCATCGCCAGCCTCATCCCCATCACCACCCGCATCCGCTTCTTCCCGGACGTGACCAACCTGCCACTGCGCCCGCCGGCCATGCTGGCCAAGGCCGCGGCCACCCTGGACGTGCTCAGCGGCGGCCGCTTCGAGCTGGGGATCGGTGCCGGAGGGTTCTGGGAGGCGATCCGGGCCATGGGCGGCCCGATGCGCCGGCCAGGGGAAGCGTTGGCGGCGCTGGAGGAGGCGATCGCCATCCTGCGCGCCTTCTGGAGCGGGGCACCTGCCGTGACGTTCGAGGGACGCCACTACACCGTGCGCGGCCTGCGCCCCGGCCCTCCGCCGGCTCACCCGATCCAGATCTGGGTGGGCGGCTACCGCCCGCGCATGCTGGACCTCATCGGTCGCCTGGCCGACGGCTGGGTCCCCTCGGCCCCCTATGCCCCGCCGCAGCATCTGCCGTCCATGCACGCGCGCATCGACGTAGCGGCGGTGGCCGCCGGCCGGCGCCCCGGGGAGATCCGCCGCCTCTACAACCTCATGGGCACGGTGACGCCAGACGGACAGGGCGAGTGGCAGGGTCCGGTCAGCTGGTGGGTGGACACGATCGCGCGCCTGGCGACCGATCTGCGCATGGACACGTTCATCTTCTGGCCCGCCACCGACCCGCTGCGACAGCTCGAGGTCTTTGCCGGCGCCGTGGTGCCCGCCGTCCGGGAGGCAGTGCGGGCGGCCGGGCGCTGAGGAGGTTGGCGACGAGCTCACCTGTCCAGAGACTTCCTTTTTCTCCAGCCCGAACTTGCCCCAATTGCCCCGGAGACGGCCCGGAAGGGTCAGGCGCTCCCCGCCGGCGCCAGCACGACGCGACGCGCCCGGAGGTGCTCGAGGGCTCGCCCCGCCCCCAGGGCGACGTCCGAGAGCGGGTCGTCGCTGCGCCGCACGGGGATGCCGGTCTCGTCGGCCAGCAGGCGGCGCAGGCCCGGCAGCAGGCTCCCCCCGCCGGTGAGCACGATGCCGCGCTGCACGAGGTCGGCGCTGAGCTCCGGGGGCGTCTGCTCCAGGGTCTGCTTCACCGTGTCGACGATCACCTGCAGCGGCTCGGCCAGCGCCTGGCGCAGTTCGGCCGCGGTCAGCCGGATGATGCGCGGCAGCCCCGAGACGACGTGCTGCCCCCGCACCTCGGCGGTGCGGTCGCCGTCGCTCAGCGGGTGCGCCGACCCCAGGGCGAGCTTCACCGCTTCGGCCGTGCGCTCGCCGATGACCATGTTGTAGGCGCGGCGGACGTACTGGATGATGGCCTGGTCCATCTCGTCGCCGGCCACGCGGGCCGAGCGGCTGACCACGATCCCGCCCAGCGAGATGACGGCCACCTGGGTGCGCCCGCCGCCGATGTCCGCGATGGTGCTGGCGCCCGGCTCTTCCACCGGCAGGCCGGCCCCCACCGCCGCTGCGATGGGCTCCTCCACGAGGTAGGCCTCGCGGGCCCCGGCCTTCAGCGTGGCCTCGACCAGGGCGCGCCGCTCGACGTCGGTGGCGCCGCTGGGCACCCCGATGACCACCCGCGGGCCCAGCCAGGGGCGCACCGGGGCCGCCTTGCGCATGAAGTGGGCCAGCAGGGCGGTCGTCGTCTCGAAGTGGGCGATGACGCCCTCGCGCAGCGGGCGCACGGCGATGATGTCCGCTGGGGTGCGCCCGATCATGCGCTTCGCCTCCTCCCCCACGGCCAGGATCCGCCCGTCGGCGGTGCGGGCGATCACCGACGGCTCCCGGACGACGATGCCCTCCCCGCTGACGTAGACCAGCGTGTTGGCGGTGCCCAGGTCGACGCCCATGTCCCGCACGAAGCGGGCCCCGAGCGTACGGAGGCTCTGCGCCCTCCGGGCGACACCGTCCCAGGCGAGCTTGCGCGCGACGGCAGGGATGGCTGAGGTCATGGTCCCCGTTGGTCGGATCGGCTCGGAGAGGTCTTCGCCCTCGCTCAGACCGGGCCCTCTCGGTGCCCGGGTCCGACCCGCAACGTGCACAGGCGCGGTGGAGGCGCGCGGGGCTTGACGAACCGGCGGCTCAACGAACTGCGGCTTAACGAACTATCGATCCCCCCGCGGCCGCGTGGGGGCGGGGGAAAAATGGCCGTGACCCTACCCGGAAGGAGGGTGTCATGAGACGGATCCTCTGGACCGCACTGGTCCTCCTCGTCGTCGTCCTGGCTGGCGCTCCGCTGGTCCTGGCCCAGGAGCCGCCGCCGCCCGCACCGCCAGGCCCGCAACCACCGCCACCGGAGCCCGCTCCGCCGGGGGCCCCCGGGGCCCCGGGGGCTCCCGGCGCGCCGGGGCCGCCGGGACCGCCCGGACCGCCCGGCCCTCCAGGCCCCACGGTCTTCGGGATGGACCAGACCACGGCCATCATCGTCGGCCTGGTGCTGGTGCTCGTCATCATCGTGGCGATCGTCGCCGTATCGCGGAGCCCGCGCACCGTGGTGCGCGACTGAGGGGAGGGTGGAGAGATGAGCTTCCTGGCGTGGATCATCGTGGGACTGGTGGCCGGCTGGCTGGCCAAGGCGCTCTTCCCCGGTCCTGACCCCGGCGGCTTCCTGGCCACACTGCTCATCGGAGTGGTCGGGGCCATCGTCGGGGGATGGATCTTCACCGCCTTCGGACAGCCGGGAGCGACAGGCGTGAACATCTGGTCGATCATCGTCGCCACCATCGGGGCGATCGTTTTCCTCGCCATCTGGCGGGCGCTGGTGGTGCGACGACCCGTCTAGGTCGCGCCTCACCCCCGCAAAGGCAAGCCCGAGGCCGGGACCCTGTCCCGGCCTCTTCACATCCGGGCAGGGGCACGGCAGGCGGCGCGGCCGCGAGAGGAGACCTCGCGGCCGATGATAAAGATGATAAAAGAGAAGGCATGATCCCGCTGCGCGACCACAACCCGGGCGTGGGGACGCCGCTCGTCGTCTACCTGCTGATCGTCGCCAACGTCCTCGTCTTCCTCTTCATGTGGCAGATGCCGCCCCAGCGCCTGGAGGCCTTCGTCCTGGCCTTCGGGATGCGCCCCTACGAGATCACCCGGGCCGTCGACATCCCCCCGCCCAGCCCGCAGCCCGTCTACGCCACCGTCTTCACCTCGATGTTCATGCACGGGGGCTGGCTCCACCTGGTGGGCAACATGCTCTACCTGTGGATCTTCGGGAACAACGTGGAGGACGTCTTCGGCCACCTGGGCTTCCTGGTCTTCTACCTGGTCTCGGGCGTGGCCGCCGCCGTCGGTCAGATCCTGGTCAACCCGGCCTCCCAGATCCCCCTCATCGGCGCCAGCGGCGCCATCGCCGGGGTGATGGGCGCCTACCTGGTCTTCTTCCCGCACGCGCGCATCGACACCCTAATCATCGCCTTCTACGTCATCCGGCTGGTCCCGCTCTCCGCCCTGTGGGTCCTCGGGTTCTGGATCCTCATCCAGTTCCTCCAGGGCACCGCCGAGCTCGCACCCGGGGCCATTCAGGGCGGAGTGGCCTGGTGGGCGCACATCGGCGGCTTCGTCGCCGGGGTGCTCATCGGCTTCCTGTTCCGGGGCCGCGCCCGGGAGGTGGCCCGGCGGTTCCCGGCCTACTGGTAGGAGCGCGCCCGGCGGTCCCTCTGGGCAGGAGCGCAGTCGGGACCGGAAAATACTCCTGGTGCTCCGGCGGCGCGGGAGCGCGCCGGCCGGGGTCGGCGGTTCCTGCCGGCACCGCACAACCTTGGGGGGGTGGAAGATGCGTCAGGTCGTCGCCCTGGTGCTCGCGGTCTTCTTGGCCGTGGGCGTGGCCGCCTACGTCGCGCAGGCCCAGGCGCCGCGGTCGCGCCTGGAGGTGGTGCGCGCACGGGGCAAGCTCATCTGCGGGGTGTCGGGCACGACCCCCGGGTTCTCCTTCATCGACCCCCGCACGAACACCATGCGGGGGTTCGACGCCGACTTCTGCCGGGCGGTGGCCGCCTTCGCCGGGGTGAACGAGGTGGAATTCGTGAACCTCACGGCCGCCTCGCGCATCCCCGCGGTGGTCTCGGGCTCGGTGGACGTCGTCTTCCGCACGACGACGCAGACCTTCGGGCGGGACGAGCAGGTGGACTTCGGGCCGGTGACCTTCTACGACGGGCAGCGCCTGCTCGTGCGCAGCACCTCCCGGATCCGCAGCCTCAACGACCTCAACGGCGCCCGCATCTGCGTGCACACCGGGACGACCAGCGAGCGCAACATCACCGACCAGCTGCGCCTGCGCGGCTTCCGCTTCGAGCTGATCACCTTCGCCCAGGCCGCCGAGGCCTTCAACGGGCTGGTGGCGGGCCGCTGCGACGCCTTCACCACCGACGCCAGCCAGCTGGCCGCCTTCCGGGCGACGGCGCCGAACCCGCGGGACTTCATGATCGTGGGGGAGGTCTTCAGCGACGAGCCGCTCGCCCCCATGTACGCGCAGAACGACTCCGCCTGGGCCGACACGGTGGACTGGACCGTCTACGGGCTCATCCTGGCCGAGGAGCTGCGCATCACCCAGATCACGGCGAGCTCGGAGACGCGCCTGCGGGAGATCGCCGAGCGCAACCCCGTGGCCAAGCCGCTCATCGAGGCGCGCGGTGGCGCCATGATGCGGGCGGTGCGGCTGGTGGGGAACTACGGGGAGATCTACAACCGCTACTTCGGTCCGGCGGCGCAGATCCAGATCCCGCGGCGGGGGACGCGGAACATGCTGGCGCGGGACGGCGGCGCCCTGACGAGCCGCCCCTTCCGCAGCTAGCCGGATCGCGCCCATGGAGGCCTCGGGCGGTCCGGAGCCTCGCCAGGCGGGGCGCTCCCGGACCGCCCTGCCGGTTGCGGCCCGGGCCGCGGCGCTCCTGACGAACGCGCGCGCCCGGGCCGTCCTCCTGCAGGTCCTCTTCCTCCTCGCCGTCGCCGGGCTCGGCTGGGCCGGGTGGACGGCCGTGGCCCGCGGCGTGGCCCGCCGCGGCATCCACCTGGACTGGGGCTTCTGGGACCGGCCCGCCGGGTTCCACCTGAGCGCGCTGGGGCCGACCATCGACCTGGAGACGTGGAGCCTCACCCGGTTCGGCCCCGATGCCTCCTACGCCGAGGCGATGATCGCCGGGGCCTTCAACACGGTGAAGGTGGCGCTGCTGGGCATCGCCCTGGCCATGGCCCTGGGGCTGGTGGTGGGGGTGGCCCGTCTCTCCCGGAACTGGCTGGTGAACCGGCTGGCCCTGGCCTACGTGGAGTTCCTGCGCAACACCCCGCTGCTCGTGCAGCTCTTCTTCTGGTACTTCGCCGTCTTCCTGCAGCTGCCGCCCGGCACCCTGCAGCACCCGCCGCTCCGGCTGCTGGGCGGCGCCGTGGTGCTGACGAACGGCGGGCTGGCCGTGGGGGGCACCGTGGCGGAGCGCTTCGGGCGCTTCGTCGTCGACGGCGGCTTCCAGATGAGCAGCGAGTTCGCCGCGCTGGTCATCGGGCTGGCCGTCTACACCTCGGCCTTCATCGCCGAGATCATCCGCGGCGGGATCCTGGCCGTGCCGCGGGGCCAGATGGAGGCGGCGCGCAGCCTGGGGCTGGCCTACACGCAGGCGTTGCGCTTCGTCGTCCTGCCGCAGGCCCTGCGCATCGTCATCCCGCCGCTGGGGAACCAGTTCCTCAACCTGACGAAGAACAGCAGCCTGGCCATCGGGGTCGGGTTCGCCGAGCTGCTCACCGTGGCCAGCACCGTCAGCAGCCAGTCCTTCCGCTCGCTGGAGACCTTCACCGTGGTGACGCTGGCCTACCTGGCCATGTCGCTGACCATCTCCGCCGTCCTCAACCTGATCCGCCGGGCGGTGGCCCTGCCGGCCTGACCATGGTCACGCGCGCCGAGGTCTTCCCGCCGCAGGAGCTCCCCCCGCCCGAGGAGCACCTGGGGCCGCTGGGCTGGATCCGGCGCAACCTCGTCGACGGCTGGTTCAACGCCCTGCTCACCGTGCTCACCGCCGCGGCGGTCGTGGCCCTGGGGCGGGTCATCTGGCGCTGGGCCGTGCACGCCCGGTGGGCGGTCGTCACCGACAACCTGCGCATCTGGATGGTGGGGCTGGTGCCCCACGAGCACCTCTGGCGGGCCTGGTGGGCCGGCGGGCTGGTGGCGGCGGCGGCCCTGCTCACCGCGGCAGGTGTGCGGGCGCGCGTGGCGCCGCGGGTGCTGGCGGGGCTGTGGGGGGCGACGGTGGTGGCCGTGCTCTGGCTGGCCGCCCCGATCCGCATCGAACAGGTGGGCGGCCTCTACCTGACCCTGCTGCTGGCGGTCGTGGCCATCGGCGCCTCCTTCCCGCTGGGCGTGCTCCTGGGGATGGGCCGGGTCTCCGCCCTGCCGGCGGTGCGCGTCGTCTGCACGGTCTACATCGAGGTGATCCGGGGCGTCCCGCTGATCACCGTCCTGCTGTGGTTCTTCGTCTTCGCCACCCTGGTCTCGGGGGACGTGCTGACCAAGGTGCACCGGGCCATGATCGCCATGACGGTCTTCTCGGCGGCCTACGTCGGGGAGATCATGCGGGGCGGCATCCTCTCCGTCCCGCGCGGCCAGCGGGAGGCGGCGCGGGCGCTGGGCCTCTCCGGCTGGCAGGCGATGGCCTACGTGGTACTGCCCCAGGCGTTCAAGAACATGATCCCGGCGCTGGTGGGGCACTTCATCAGCCTTTTCAAGGACACCTCGCTCACGGTGATCATCGGCCTGACGGAGCTGGTGGGGATCGGCCGGGCGCTGCTCGGGGTGACCGCCTACCTGCACGACGTGCGCGAGGTGTACGTCTTCCTGCTGGTGGTCTACTTCGTCTTCTCCTACCTGATGTCCGCCGGGAGCCGCGCCCTGGAGCGGCGCCTCGGGCTGGGGGAGCGGTAGCGGACAAGGAGCTCCGTTCGGAAGACATCCCGGATGTATTTGATCAGGGTTCTCGATTTGGCTATAGTTTAGCCAGATGCCCTATCGAATCGTTCTGGCCCCGGAGGCGGTGGAGGATCTGCGCCGCCTCCCCGCAAACGTCAGGGCCGAAGTGAGGGATGCGATCAAACGCTATCTCCGGCACAGACCTGAGGCGGTCTCGAAAGCTCGCATCAAGAAGCTGCGCGGCCTCTTGCGACCTCAATATCGCCTTCGGATGGGAGAGGTGAGGGTATTCTACGATGTGATCGAGGATCGCGTGGAGATCCTGGCGATTGTACGGAAAGAGGATGCAGCCGCGTGGCTGCGAGAGGTAGGGCGGTCGAATGAAGCGGGTTCCTCTACACCAGGTGAAGGATGAGCTCTCTCGGTACCTGCGGGAAGCCGAGGACGAGGAAATCGTCATCACGCGGCACGGTAAGCCGGCTGGCATCTTGATCGGCTTCAAGTCGGAGGACGACTGGTTCGAGTACCGGCTGGAGAACGACCCACGGTTCCTGGAGCGTGTAGACCAGGCCAGGCGCAGCCTGCGGGCGGGACGGGGCGTCCGACTGGAGGACGTGCGCGACGAGCCGGTGAGGTCGTCCGAGCCTTCCGGCTGAAGGCTGCGCCCATCGGGACCGGACGCCTGTACCCGGACCCGCGGGGGCGCATGGCGTAGAATAAAGAGAGCCATGGTCGGAGAGACCGTCCAGACCCTGGAGCGCCCGGTGGCGCCCGCCCCACAGGAGGCGCGGGACCGGCAGCCCATCATCATCCTCGAGGACGTGCACAAGTGGTTCGGACGGCTGCACGTCCTGCGGGGCATCTCCCTGCAGGTGTGGCCCGGCGAGGTGGTGGTGATCGCCGGCCCCTCCGGCTCGGGCAAGTCCACCCTGATCCGCTGCATCAACCGCCTGGAGGCGCACAACCGCGGCCGCATCATCGTCGACGGCATCGAGCTGACCGACGACCTGCGCAACATCGACGCGGTGCGCTCCGAGGTGGGGATGGTCTTCCAGTCCTTCAACCTCTTCCCCCACCTCACCGCCCTGCAGAACATCACCCTGGCGCCCATCCGGGTGCGCAAGTGGCCCCGCGCCCGGGCGGAGCGCGTGGCCATGGAGCTGCTCGAGCGGGTGGGCATCCCCGAGAAGGCGCACAGCTACCCGGCCCAGCTCTCCGGCGGGCAGCAGCAGCGGGTGGCCATCGCCCGGGCGCTGGCCATGCAGCCGAAGATCATGCTCTTCGACGAGCCCACCTCCGCGCTCGACCCGGAGATGATCCAGGAGGTCCTGGACGTCATGAAGGGCCTGGCCCGGGAGGCCGGGATGACCATGCTCGTCGTCACCCACGAGATGGGCTTCGCCCGCGAGGTGGCCAACCGCATCGTCTTCATGGACGAAGGGGTGATCGTGGAGGAGGGCACACCGGAGCACTTCTTCACCAACCCCCAGCACGAGCGCACGAAACTCTTCCTCTCCAAGATCCTGCACCAGTGACCGCCCCGTGACGGCCGCCACCGCGCCCGGGCCGGCCGGCGCCCCCGCCCGGCTCCCCGTCATCGACGCCCACCTCCACCTGGTCACCGAGGAGATGGTGCGCCGCACGGTGGGGCGCTACGGCACCCTGCGGGAGGCCGCGGTCCGGCAGGCGCGCGTGCGCGGGCGGACCCTGGAGGAGCGCCTGGAGGCGCTGCGCGGCGTCACGGTGGAGGAGCACGCCCGCCGCTGGCTGCGCGCTTTCGACGAGGCCGGGGTGGCCGCGGGGCTCTTCATCGCCGTGGGCGAGGCCAACGAGGAGCTGGCCGCCTTCACCGCGGTGCAGCCCGACCGGCTGCACGTCATCGGCTCGCTGGTCGACCCCCGCCACCCCGACGCGCCGCGCCTGGTGCGCACCTTCCGCGCCCGGGGGCTGCGCGCCCTGAAGCTCTACCCGCCCATCCAGCGCTTCCTGGCCAACGACCGCGTCCTCTACCCGCTCTACGAGGCCTGCGCCGAGCAGGGGCTACCCATCCTCTTCCACTTCGGCATCACGGTGGGGGCCTTCTACGACCTGAGCTACGCCAGCCCGCTGCCGCTGTCGGCGCCGGTGAAGGAGTTCCCCGAGGTCACCTTCATCATCGCCCACTTCGGCGCCGGCTTCCTGCGCGAGACGCTCTTCCTCGCCTACCACACCGACAACGTCTGCGTGGACACCTCCGGGACCAACAACTGGCGTCTCTTCACCCCGGGCGCCCCCTCGCTGGAGGAGGTCTTCCGCGACGCCCTGCGGGCCTACGGGCCCGAGCGCATCCTCTTCGGCACCGACTCCACGGTCTGGGGCGGATACCGGCACCACATCCTGCGGGAGCAGGTGGAGGTCCTCACGGGGCTGCGGAGAGCGGAGCGCGGCCGGGTGCGGGTGCTGGGTCGGATCGTTACCAACCGCTCGGCGCGCGAGGTCTTCGAGGCTGGAGCGGCGCACATCCCGGAGGAGCGGGTGCGCATGGGGATCGTGCCGCGGCTCTCCGTGGCCGAGAACCTCGTCTTGCGCCAGTACCGCTATCCGCCCTTCTGCCGCGGGCCGCTCCTCGACCCTGAGGCGATTTTCGACTTTGCCCGCCGCATGATCGCCGAGTACGACATCGTCACACCGTCCGCGCGCACCCCTGCCCGCGCCCTCTCCGGCGGCAACATCCAGAAGCTCATCCTCGCCCGCGAGCTCTCGGGGGAGCCGGGGGTGGTCATCGCCGCCCACCCCACCTCCGGCCTGGACGTCAGCGCCACCGAGCAGATCCACGCCCTGCTGCTGCGGCGCCGCCAGCAGGGAGCCGGCGTCCTCCTGGTCTCGGAGGACCTGGATGAGATCCTGGCCTTGTCGGATCGCATCGCCGTCATGTTCAGCGGGGAGATCGTAGGCACTGTAGCCGCGGGCGAGGCGGACCGCGAGCGGCTGGGGCTGATGATGACGGGGCAGCGCGGATGATGCGGATCGGCCCCTTGGAGGTAGAGCGGCGGCCCGACCCGCCGGTCACCTGGGTTCTGGGTGTCTCCCTGCTGGCCATTCTGGCGGCCATGGCCGCAAGCGGGGTGATCTTCTGGAGTCACGGGGTGGCGCCGCTGCGCGCCTACGGGGTGATCATCCGGGGGACGCTGTTCAATGTGCGGGCGCTGCCCGAGGTGGTGCGGTTCGCCATTCCTCTGTTGTTGGCCGGGGTGGGGTTGGTGCTGGCCTTCCGGGCCCTGTTCTGGAACATCGGGGCGGAGGGACAGCTTCTCGCCGGCGCCGTGGGCGCGACCGCGGTGGCGCTCTTCGTCCCGCTCCCCGGCCCGTGGGTGCTGGTCGCGAT
>Ga0101943_1000209_pt1 | contig 132864 bp, 125 predicted proteins | sample DewCreD2012metaG_5_FD_75244 | JGI IMG/M metagenome (GOLD analysis project Ga0101943, IMG submission 75244) | Hot spring sediment bacterial and archeal communities from British Columbia, Canada, to study Microbial Dark Matter (Phase II) - Dewar... ... | reverse complement strand
GGTGGGCCTTGCGCCCCGCGCCGGGCATGACGAGCACCGACAGCATCTTCTGCTGCCAGGGCGGCAGCTCGGCGCGGAAGCGGCGCACGAGTTCGGCGGTGGGCGCGACCATCCCCGGGTGCGGGTGGCGCTCTTCCTCTTCCTTGGTCACCACGACCACGTGGAGCTTGCCGTGCGGGTAGCGCGAGCCGAGCAGCGCGCGGAGCGTCGTGGCGATGGCGGGCTCTTCCCAGGCCGGCACGAGGTGGACGAACACCGGCGCCCGCGGGTCGCGCTCCAGCTCCGCCTCGTCCGGGAGCGCGTGCAGGCGGGCGTAGGCGGCGGCGACGAACCGCCACGTGGTGCGCATGCCCGCCCAGTCGACGAGGAGCTTGAACGCCGCCCGGCCGTTGAAGAAGGCGCAGACGGCGAACAGCGCGCCCCAGAGCCAGTCCATGGCGGCAGGCGCGAGCTTACCGGGGCCGGCCGGGGAACTTCAAGACCGTCTCGCCCTCGCGGACCATGCCGTGCTCTTCGCGGGCGAGCTTCTCGAGGTAGTCGGGGTCGTGCCGCAGGCGCTCGATCGTCTCCGCGAGCCGCCGGCTCTGCGCGCGGAGCCCCGCGATCTCGCGCTCGGCGGCCTCGAGCTGCCGCCGGAGCTCGCGCACGCGGAGCGCGCCGCCCACGCCGTAGACGGCGAGCACGAGGGCGAGCGCCGCCACCCCGAGGGCGAGGAGGCGGCGCCTCACCGGCCGATGCGGGTGTAGAGGCTGCGCCCGGGGAACCGCGCGGCCGGCCCCAGGTCCTCCTCGATGCGCAGGAGTTGGTTGTACTTGGCCGTGCGCTCGCCGCGCGCCACGGAGCCGGTCTTGATCTGGCCGGCGTTGACCGCCACCGCGAGGTCGGCGATGAAGGTGTCCTCCGTCTCGCCCGAGCGGTGCGAGATGATTGTGGCGTAGCCGGCGCGCTTGGCGAGCTCGACCGCCTCCAGCGTCTCGGTGAGCGTGCCGATCTGGTTGGGCTTGATCAGCACGGCGTTGGCGATGCCGTTGTTGATCCCCTGCCGGATGATCGCGGGGTTGGTCACGAACAGGTCGTCGCCGACGAGCTGCACGCGCTGGCCGAGGCGCCGCGTGAGCGCGCCCCAGCCGCCCCAGTCGTCCTCGCCGAGCCCGTCCTCGATGGAGACGATCGGGTAGCGCTGGCAGAGCTCCTCGTAGAGCTCGATCATGTCCTCGCTCGTCCGCGTGATGCGCTCACGCGGGAAGCGGTAGCGACCGCCCTCCTGCGCGAACTCGCTCGCGGCCACGTCGAGCGCGATGAACACCTCCTCGCCCGGCCGGTAGCCCGCCCGCTCGATCGCCTGCAGGAACAGGTCGAGCGCCTCGGTGTGGGAGGTGAGCGGCGGCGCGAAGCCGCCCTCGTCGCCCACGCCGGTCGGCAGGCCCTTGTCGCGCAGCAGGTCGCGGAGCGCGTGGAAGCACTCCACGCCCATGCGCAGCGCGCTCGAGAAGTTCTCGGCGCCGGCCGGCACGAGCATGAACTCCTGGATGTCGAGCCCGTTGTCGGCGTGCACGCCCCCGTTGAGCACGTTCAGGAGCGGCACGGGCATGACCCGGGCCCCGGGCCCCCCGAGGTAGGCGTAGAGCGGCAGGCCCACGTCGTCAGCCGCGGCGCGCGCCACGGCCAGGGAGACGGCGAGGATGGCGTTGGCGCCGAGGGCCGACTTGTCGGGTGTGGCGTCGAGCTCGAGCAAGGCCTGGTCGATGCGGACCTGCTCGGTGGCGTCCATGCCCTCGAGCTCCGGCGCGATGGTCTCCTCGATGGCGGTGACGGCCTTGCGCACGCCCCGGCCTCGGTAGCGCTGCGGGTCACCGTCCCGCAGCTCCAGGGCCTCGCGCTTGCCCGTCGAGGCGCCGGCCGGCACCGCCGCCCGGCCCCAGGCGCCGGACTCCAGCTGCACCTCGACCTCCACGGTCGGCCAGCCGCGGGAGTCGAGGATCTCCCGTGCGTAGACCCCGGTGATGGTCGACATCACGACCTCCGCTCGAAGATGAAGTCGGCGAGGGCGCGGATGGGCTCGGCCGGCGGGCCGAGCGGCAGCAGCGCGGCCTTGGCCTCCTCGATCAGCATGCGGGCGCGCCGGCGCGACGCGTCGAGGCCGTGGAGGGCCGGATAGGTCGCCTTCCGCTTGCGCTCGTCACTGCCGGCGGTCTTCCCCAGTTCCTCGAGGTTGCCCTCGACGTCGAGGATATCATCGACGATCTGGAACGCCAGGCCCAGGCGCTCGCCCGCCGCCCCGATCGCCGCGAGCGCGGCCGCGTCGGCGCCGGCCAGGAGCGCGCCCGCCCGCAGCGCGGCCCGGATCAGCGCCGCGGTCTTGCGCGTGTGGATCTCGTCGAGCGTGGCGGGCGCCACCGTCCGCCCCTCGGACTCGATGTCGATCACCTGGCCGCCCACCATGCCCTCGGTGCCGGCGGCCGTCGCCACTTCGGCGACGACCTGGCAGATGAGCCGCGGCTCGGCCACACGCGCGGCGTTCTCCGCCATGAGCCGGAACGCGAGCGTGAGCAGCGCGTCGCCGGCCAGGATCGCGATCGCCTCGCCGAAGACCTTGTGGTTGGTCGGCCGGCCGCGTCGGAAGTCGTCGTCGTCCATCGCGGGCAGGTCGTCGTGGATGAGCGAGTAGGTGTGGATGAGCTCGAGGGCGCAGGCCGTGGGCAGGACGAGCTCGGCCGTGCCCCCGACCGCCTCAGCCCCCGCGATGACCAGGATCGGCCGGAGCCGCTTGCCCCCGGCGAGCACGCTGTAGCGCATGGCGCGGTGGATGGTGGGCGGCGGCGCGTCCTCGGGGGGCAGCACGCGGTCGAGCGCCGCGTCCACCAGGCGCCGGCGCTCGGCGAGGTAGGCGGCGAGGTCGAGCCCCGTCACACCTGTCCCTCCGCCTCCACCTCGGGCAGCGGACGGGTGGTGAGGGCGCCGGTCTCGTCGCGGGTGAGCAGCTCGATCCGCCGCTCGGCCTCCTCGAGGTACCGCGCGCAGTGCCGCGCGAGCTGGACGCCCTCCTCGAACACCTTGAGCGACTCCTCGAGGGGCAGGTTGCCGCTCTCGAGCGCGCTCACGATCTGCTCGAGGCGCTGCAGGCAGGCCTCAAACGTGAGGTCGGTCATCGCGCTCCCTCACGCGCTCCACGCGGCAGTCCAGGCTCCCCTCGGCCAGCAGCACGGCGAGCGGGTCGCCCGCGGCGACCTGGCGCGCGCTGCGCACGATCCGCCCGTCGGCGGTGCGCGCCAGGCTGTAGCCACGGCCCAGCACGGCGAGCGGGGACAGCGAGTCGAGCCGCCCCACGGTCGCGCCGAGCCGGTGACGGGCCTCGGCGAGCCGGCGCGCCAGCGCGTGGCCGAGGCGCGCCCGCGCGCGCTCGAGCCGGTGGCGGTCGGCGGCGAGGCGCGCCCGCGGCCCGGCGGCGCGGAGCCGGGCGACCAGGAGCTCGAGCCGGTGCTCAGCCCGCCGGCAGGCCCCGGCGCCCGCGCGCAGCACGCGCCGGTGGGCCTCGTCCACGCGGCGCGCCAGGTCGCGCAGCGGCCGCGCCGCCGCGCGCACGAGCCGCGCCCGGAGCGCCTCGAGCTGCGCCTGCACGGCCTCCTTCTCGCGCACCACGAGCTCGGCGGCCGCCGAGGGCGTCGGCGCGCGGAGGTCGGCCACGAAGTCCGCGATGGTCACGTCCACCTCGTGCCCGACGGCCGAGATCACGGGCGCCTTGGAGGCGGCGATGGCCCGCGCCACGACCTCTTCGTTGAAGGCCCAGAGGTCCTCGAGCGAGCCGCCGCCGCGACCGACGATGATGACGTCGACGTCGCCGAGCGCGTTCAGGTCGGCGATGGCGCGCGCGACCTCCTCGGCCGCGCCCTCGCCCTGCACGCGGCAGGGCGCGACGACGATGTGCAGGCCGGCGAAGCGCCGGCCGATGATCCGCAGCATGTCGCGCAGCGCCGCGCCGGCCGGCGACGTCGCGATGCCGATCTTGCGCGGGAAGCGCGGCAGCGGGCGCTTGCGCGCCGGGTCGAATAGGCCCTCGGCCCCGAGGCGGGCCTTGAGCTGCTCGAAGGCGAGCTGGAGCGCCCCGAGCCCGCGCGGCTCGAGCAGCTCGACGACGAGCTGGTACTCGCCCCGCTGGGCGTAGACCTCGAGGCTGCCGAAGGCGAGCACGTGCAGGCCGTCGGCGGGCTCGAAGCGGATCCGGCGCGTGCGGTTGCGGAAGAGCACCGCCCGGAGCTGGGCGCCCTCGTCCTTGAGCGTGAAGTAGGCGTGGCCCGCGCCGTAGACGCGAAAGTTCGAGATCTCGCCCTCGACCCAGACCGCCGGGAAGCGCTCCTCCACGAGCTGGCGGAGCTGGGCGGTGAGCTCCGAGACCGTCAGGACGCGCCGCCCGTTCATGGCCCGCCGGTCTGGCGCTCGGCCGCGTGCAGGGTGTTGGCGAGGAGCATGGCGACGGTCATGGGCCCGACGCCGCCGGGCACCGGCGTGATGGCGTGGACGCGCGGGGCCACGGAGGCGAAGTCGACGTCGCCGACGAGCTGGCCGCTCGGCAGGCGGTTGATCCCCACGTCGAGGACCCACGCGCCCTCCTTGACCATGTCGCCCGTGATCACGCCCGCGCGCCCGGCGGCCACGCACAGCACGTCCGCGCGCCGGGTGTGGGCGGCGAGGTCGCGCGTGCGCGTGTGGCAGACGGTCACGGTGGCGTGGCGGGCGAGCAGGAGCTGGGCGAGCGGCTTGCCCACGATCCGCGACCGGCCCACGACCACCGCCTCGGCGCCCTCGAGCTTGGCCCCGTAGTGGTCGAGCAGCGCCAGGCAGCCGGCCGGCGTGCACGGCACGACGGCCGGCGCGCCGGCGAGCAGGCGTCCGAGGTTCTCGGGGTGGAAGCCGTCGACGTCCTTGGCGGGCGCGATGGCCGCGATCGCCTCGTCCTCGTCCAGGCCCGCGGGCAGCGGGAGCTGGAGCAGGATGCCGTGAACCGCGGGGTCCGCGTTCAGCCGCGCGAGCAGCGCGAGGAGCTCGGCGCGCGCGAGCCCCGCGGGGTAGAGGAAGTCGCGCGTGGCGATGCCGACGGCCTCGGCGGCCTTCCGCTTGTTCGCGACGTAGATGCGCGAGGGCGCGTGGTCGCCCACGAGCACGACCGCGAGCGTCGGCGTCACCCCGCGCGCGGCGCGCAGGCGCTCGACGCCGGCGCGGACCCGGTCGAGCACCTGCTGGGCGACGCGGCGGCCGTCGAGGATCACGGCAGGCGCCGGGAGCCACTCAGGCCGGCACGCGGAGGCGGCGAATGTCCGACGCCCGCCCGGTCTCCGGGTCGACGGTGATCAGCGCGCCGCAGAGGGCGGCTGGGCCCTTGGCCGGCTCGAACTTGACCGGCATCTGCGTGAGGAACCGCCGGAGGATCAGGTCCTTGTCCACGCCGATGACGGAGTCGACCGGCCCGGTCATGCCGAGGTCGGTGATGTAGGCGGTGCCGCCCGGCAGCACGCGCTCGTCCGCGGTCTGGACGTGGCGGTGCGTGCCCACCACGGCGCTCACGCGGCCGTCCAGGTACCAGCCCAGGGCCATTACCTCGGAGGTGGCCTCGGCGTGCATGTCGACCAGGATGATCGGCGTCTCGCGACGCAGCTCGGCCACGAGCGCATCGGCCGTGCGGAAGGGGCAGTCGAGCGCGCCCATGAAGACGCGGCCCATCAGGTTGATCACCGCGACCCGGTGGGGCCCGGCTTTGACCGTGACGTGGCCGGTGCCCGGCGTGCCCAGCGGGAAGTTCGCCGGCCGGAGCAGGAGGTTCTCGCGCGCGATGTACTCGACGATCTCACGGCGGTCCCAGATGTGGTTGCCGGAGGTCATCACGTCGACGCCGTGGTCGAGGAAGTCGCGGCAGATCTTGGGCGTGACGCCGAAGCCCCCGGCCGCGTTCTCGACGTTCACCACCGTGAGGTCGACGCGGTGCTCGCGCTTGAGGCCCGGCAGCAGCCGGAGGAGCGCCGTGCGCCCGGGCTCGCCGAAGACGTCGCCGACCATCAGGATGTTCATGGCTACCGGGCGACCTCCACGGCGCGCGTCTCCCGGATCACGACCACCTTGATGTGGCCGGGGTACTGCATCTCGGTCTCGATGCGCCGGGCGATGTCCCGCGCGAGCTGGTGCGCCTCCAGGTCGGAGACCGCGTCGGCCTTCGTGATCACCCGGAGCTCGCGGCCGGCCTGGATCGCGTAGCACTCCTCCACGCCCTTGTAGCTCAGGGCGATCTCCTCGAGCTTGGCCAGGCGCTTGACGTAGGACTCGAGCACGTCCCGGCGGGCGCCGGGCCGGGCCGCGGAGATCGCGTCCGCCGCCTCCACGAGCACCGCCTCGATCGTCTGCGGCTCGACGTTCTCGTGGCCGCAGAGCGCGGCGTTGATGACCTCGGGGCTCTCGTGGTACTTGCTGAGGACCTGCAGCGACAGCTCGGGGTGGCTCCCCTCCTGCTCGTGGGTGAGCGCCTTACCGATGTCGTGGAGCAACCCCATCCGCCGGGCGAGCTTGGCGTCGGCGCCGATCTCGGCCGCCATCATCCCCGCCAGCCAGGCGACCTCCTTGGAGTGCTGGAGGCAGTTCTGGCCGTAGGAGGTCCGGTACTTGAGCCGCCCGACGAGCTTGACCAGCTCGGGGTGCAGGCCGTGGACGCCCACCTCGAAGCAGGCGCGCTCGCCCTCCTCCTTGAGGTGCTGCTCCATCTCCTTCTTGACCTTTTCGACGACCTCCTCGATGCGCGCGGGGTGGATGCGCCCGTCGGCGATCAGGATCTGCAGCGCCCGCCGCGCGATCTCCCGGCGGTAGGGGTCGTAGGCCGAGATCAGCACGGCCTCGGGCGTGTCGTCGACGATGAGGTCGACGCCCGTGAGCATCTCGAGGGCGCGGATGTTGCGGCCCTCGCGGCCGATGATCCGGCCCTTCATGTCGTCCGAGGGCAGGTCGACCACCGAGACCGTGGTCTCCACCGTGTAGTCGGGGGCGAGCCGCTGGATCGCCGTCGCGAGCACCTCGCGAGCCTTCTCCCGGGCGGTCTCGCGCGCCTGCTCCTCGAGGCGCATGGCGATCAGCGCCGCCTCGCGCCGCGCCTCCTCCTCCATCTGAGCGACGAGCTGGCGCTTGGCCTCCTCGGCCGTGAGCCCGGCGATCACCTCGAGCCGCCGGCGCTGCTCCTCGAGCGCCTGCGTCAGGCGCTGCTCCTTCTCGGCCACCTCGCGCTCGCGCGCCGCCAGGGTGCGTTCGCGGGCGCTGTACTCGGACAGGCGCCGCTCGAGCTCCTCGAGCTTGCGGGCCAGCTGCTCCTCCTTGGCGAGGATCCGCTGCTCGACCTGCTGGATCTCGCGCTCGCGCCGCCGGACCTCGGCGTCGATCTCCGCCCGCGCCTTGAGCACGAGCTCGCGGGCCTCGAGCTCGGCCGAGCGCTGGCGGGCCTCGGCGTCCCGCTGGGCCTCGCCGATGATCCGCTCGGCCCGCGCGTCGGCGGCGCCGAGCTTGCGCTCGGTGAGCCAGCGCTCCACGACCCAGCCGCAGACGAAGGCGAGGACGGCGACGAGGGGCAGGACGAACCAGACGGCGTGCGCCATGGCTATGTCATCCCTCCAGAGCGAGGGTGAACCGTGAAACGCAAATACCTGTCAGATTTAGCGAGTATAGGGGGGCGGCCGGGGGCCCGTCAATGCGGCGGTGCAGCGCTGGTGCCGGGGGCGGGCCCGCCCGGGTTCGACGGGGGTCGGCGGTGGGATCCCCGCGGCCGCCGTGTGCCGACGGTGCTTCGAACCTGGCGTCAACCAGGTGGGCGCCGCTTTGGTAGAGGGCTTCAGGCGTCCCCTTCGCCGAGGGGCTGGCTCACCACCCCCGATCACGGCTCCCTGAAACTCGGTGAGGTTGAAGCGCTTCCCCCGGCATCACGCACGGCGCAGGGATCGCTCATCTCTACCCAGCCCGGGGCCACCGCGTCAAGCCGCGCCGACGGGCGGCCGGGCCCGGCGGCCCCCGCGTGGGCGCGCGGCGACGGGCGGCCGCGGCGCCGCGCGGGCCGGCGCCCGGCGCTACGCGGGCGGCGTCGCGCGCTCGAGGAGCGAGGTGAGCGCCCCGAGCCGTGCGCCGAGCGCCGCCACCTGCTCGCCCGCCTCGCGCGCGCGGAAGAGCTCGTCGGTGATGTCGAGCGCGGCGAGGAGCAGGGCCTTGGTCGGGTCGTGCACCCCCGCCTGGCGCAGCGCCTCCACGCGCTCCTCGAGATAGCGGGCCAGCCGGTGCACGTACTCGGGCGCCGCCGGGGTCCGGATCGCCAGCGGCTGTCCGAGGAGCACGACCTCGACCCGCCGCGTCTCGGCCACCGCCCTACCCGAGGTCGAGCTTGTTGATGTCGCTCAGGATGGCGTCGATCTGCGCCGCGACCTGCTGTCGCTCGGCGGTCAGGCGCCCGAGCTCGCGCTTGAGCCGCTCGTTCTCGTCCCGCAACCGTCCGAGCGCCTCGGCCGCCCGGTGCACGGCCGCCTCGAGCTGCCCGAGGCGCTCGAGCACGTCGTCGCCAGCGCCCATCAGGCCCCCCGCCAGGTGATCTGCAGCCGCTCGGCCACCCGCCGCCCGACCCGCGCCTGGATGGCGTTGACCTCCTCGTCGGTGAGCGTCCGGTCGTCGGCCTGGAAGGTCAGCCGCCAGGCGAGGCTGCGCGAGCCGTCCTCGAAGGTGAAGACGTCGAAGAGCACGCACCGGCGGAGCAACGGGCCCGCCTCCTCGCGCAGCGCGGCCTCGATCTCCGCGGCGCTGACCGCGCGCAGGGCCCCGACCTGAAACGCGAAGTCCCGGTGGACCGCGGGGAAGCGCGGCAACGGCCGGTGGCGCACCGGCGGCGGCGTGAGCCGCGCGATCGTGTCGAGCGGCAGCACGGCGGCGAAGACGGGCGCCCCGATGTCCCACAGGCGCCGCACCTCGGCCGCGACCTCGCCGAACTCGGCCACGACGACGTCGCCGGACGCCACGAGCTGGGCGCGACAGTCGGGCTCGAAGCCCTTGATCGTGCCCGCCGGGGTCACGCGCGTGGCCACCGCGCCCACGCCGAGCGCCTCGAGGGCCAGCTCGGCCAGGCCCTTGGCGTCGTAGACGTCCACCGCCTCGCGCCGCCCGCCCTCGCCGCGCGCCCACCAGGCGAGCGGCTCGCGAGCGCCCGTCAGCGCGATGACGAGCCAGCGCACCTCCGTGGCCAGCGCCGGCGCCGGCTCGAACGTCTTGGTGAGCTCGAAGACGTGGACGTCGGGCTGCTGGCGCCGCAGGTTGGTGGCGATCACGCCGAGCACGCCCTCGAGGGGATTGTAGCGAAGCCAGGAGGCGTCGCGCGAGAGCGGGTTGGCCAGCGCGAGCGGCGGCGGCCCGCCGGCCGGGCGCAGGACCTCCTCGTACGCCGGGTCGCTGAAGCTCCAGGTGACGACCTCCGTGAGGCCGGCGCCCACCAGGACGCGGCGCAGCGTGGCCGCCTGGGCGAGGGTGGGCGGCACGGCGCCGAGCCCGACCGCCCGAGGCGCGACCGCGGCCGGGATCCGGTCGTAGCCCCACACGCGGACGACCTCCTCCACGAGGTCGTCCTCCTCGCGCAGGTCGCGCCGGAAGCTCGGGACCTCGACCTCCAGCTCCGCCCCGGCGTCGTGCACGCCGAGGCCGAGCGCGGCGAGGATGCGCCGGGCCTCCTCGCGCGGCGGCGCTACGCCGAGCACCCGCGCGACCCGGGCCATGCGCAGCCGCACGCGCGGCCGCGGTTGCGGCGCCGGGTAGACGTCGACGAGGCCGCGGGCGACCGTGCCGCCCGCGACCTCGGCCAGCAGCTGCGCCGCGCGCGCGCTCGCGTCGACGAGCCCCTCGATGTCGGCCCCGCGCTCGAACCGGTACGCGGCTTCCGTGCGGAGCCCGAGGGCGCGGGCGGTGCGCCGGATCGAGGCGGGCTGAAACCAGGCCGCCTCCAGCAGCACGCGCGTGGTCCGGGCGGTGACCTCGGTGTCGGCGCCGCCCATCACCCCCGCCAGGCCGATGGCGCGGGCGGGGTCCGCGATCACGAGCATGTCGTCGCGGAGCGTGCGCGTCTGGCCGTCCAGCGTGACCAGCTGCTCGCCCGGGCGCGCGCGGCGGACGACGATCGTGGCGTCCGTCACGGTCGCGTAGTCGAAGGCGTGCAGGGGGTGCCCGAGCTCCCACATCACGTAATTCGTCACGTCGACCACGTTCGAGATCGGCCGAAGCCCCACCGCGCGCAGGCGCCAGGCGAGCCAGGCGGGTGAGGGGCGGACGCTGACGCCGCTCACCACGCGTGCCGTGAAGCGCGCGCAGAGGTCGGGCGCCTCGATCCGGACCCGGGCCAGGTCCGCGGCGGCCTCGTCGCCCTCCTTGAGGACGATCTCCGGCGGGCGGAAGGGCGCGCCCGTGAGCGCCGCGAGCTCGCGCGCCACGCCGACCACCGCGAGGCAGTCGGCCCGGTTGGGCGTGATCTCGATCTCCAGGATGTCGTCGTCGAGCCCCAGGTAGGCGCGCAGGTCGGCGCCCGGCGGGGCGTCGGCGTCCAGGACCAGCACGCCCGCCTCGTGCTCGTCGCCGAGCCCGAGCTCGCGCTCGGAGCAGAGCATCCCCTCCGAGGCGACCCCGCGGATCGTCGCGACCTCCACGCGCCCGCTCGGCAGCAGCGCGCCCGGCGGGGCGAACGCCGCGCGCACGCCGGGCGCGGCGTTGGGCGCCCCGCAGACGACCGTGAAGCGGTCCCGCCCCGTGGAGACGCGGCAGACCCGGAGCCGGTGCCCGCGGCTCTCGCCGAGGTCGCGCTCGACCGCCTCGATGACCCCGACCACCACGCCCGCCATCGCCGGGGCCAGGCGATGGATGGCCGCGACTTCGATGCCGGCCTGGATCAGGCGCTCGGCGGCCTGCGCGGGCGTGAGGTCCAGGTCCACGTACTCGCGGAGCCAGCGGTAGGGGATCTTCACGCGAACTGGTGGAGGAAGCGGAGGTCGTTCTCGTAGAAGAGCCGGATGTCGTCGATGCCGTACTTGAGCATCGCGATCCGCTCCACGCCCATGCCGAAGGCCCAGCCGGTCACCTCCTCGGGATCGTAGCCGACGTTGCGGAGCACCTGGGGGTGCACCATGCCGGAGCCCAGGATCTCGAGCCAGCCCGACTGCTTGCACACGCGGCAGCCCGCGCCCTCGCAGAGGAAGCAGCGCACATCCACCTCCGCGGAGGGCTCCGTGAACGGGAAGAAGGAGGGCCGGAAGCGGATGCGCGAGCGGGGCCCGAACATCTCCCGGGCGAAGAGCTCGAGGGTGCCCTTGAGGTCGGCCATCGACACGTCGCGGTCCACCGCCAGGCCCTCGACCTGGTGGAATACGGGCGAGTGGGTCAGGTCGGCGTCGCGCCGGTAGACGCGCCCGGGGCAGATGATCCGCACCGGCGGGGGCTGGGCCTGCATGGTGCGGATCTGCACGGGCGAGGTGTGAGTGCGCAGCAGCGTGTCGGGCTCGGGCCCGCCGTCGGCGAGGTAGAAGGTGTCCTGCATGTCGCGCGCGGGGTGGTCGCGCGGGATGTTGAGCGCCTCGAAGTTGAAGTAGTCGCTCTCGACCTCCGGGCCCTCGACGACGGCGAAGCCGAGCCCCACGAAGATGCGGACGATCTCGTCCTGGACCTGCGTGAGCGGGTGCAGGGCGCCCCGGGGCGGGCGGCGGCCGGGCAGCGTCAGGTCCAGGCGCTGGCGGGCGCGCGCCGCCCGGCGCTCGACCTCGCGCGCCTCCTCGAGCCGGAGCCGGAGCAGCGCCTCGAGCTCGCGCTTGGCCGCGTTGGCGGCGGCGCCGACCGCCGGGCGCTCCGCCGCCGGCAGCGTGCCGAGCGTCCGGAGCAGCGTGGTCAGCCGCCCGTTGCGCCCGAGGTAGCGGACGCGGAGCTGCTCGAGCTCGGCGGCGGTGCCGGCGCGCGCGATGGCGCTCCGCGCCTCCTCGAGGATCGCGTCGACCCGCGGGTGACCCATGGCCCGAGCGGGCGTCGCCGGCGCGGGGCTCGCCGCGCGGCCCTCAGCCGACGTGGGCCCGCGCGGTCTCGGCGAGCCGGGCGAACGCGGCCGGGTCGGTCACCGCCAGCTCGGCCAGGATCTTGCGGTCCAGGCGCACGCCGGCCCGCTTGAGCCCGGCGACGAACCGGCTGTAGGACAGCCCCGCCTGCCGGCAGGCCGCGTTGATCCGGACGATCCAGAGGGCGCGGCGCTGCCGCTTCTTCTGGCGCCGGTCACGATAGGCGAACGCGCCGGCGCGCAGCAGCGTCTCGGCCGCCGTGCGGTAGAGGCGGTGGCGCCCGCCGACGTAGCCCTTGGCCTGCTTGAGGATCTTCTTGCGCCGGCGGCGCGTCTTGGGACCACCCTTGGCTCGTGGCATGACGTCGAGGCCTCCTCAGAGATAGGGCACCAGGGGCTTGAGCCGGCCGAGGTCGGCCGGGTCCACCGGCCGGGGCTTGCGCAGGCGGCGCCGGCGCCGGGGCGGCTTCGTCTCGAGCAGGTGGCTCTTCCACCCCTGACGTCGCATGAGCCGGCCCGTGCCCGTCTTCTTGAGCCGCTTGGCCGCGCCGCGCTTGGTCTTCATCTTCGGCATGGGCCACCTCAGTGCTGCGCCTTGGGGGACAGGATGACGTGCAGCATCCGCCCCTCCATGCGCGGGTTGTTCTCGACGGTCGCGATGTCCTGGACCGCCTCCACCATCTTCTGGAGCATCTTCCAGCCGAGCTCGGTGTGGGCCATCTCGCGCCCCTTGAAGCGTACCGTGACCTTGGCCTTGTGGCCCTCCTCGAGGAAGCGGCGCACGTGCTTGACCTTGAAGTCGAAGTCGTGCTTCTCGGTCTTCGGGCCCATCTTGACTTCCTTGACCTGGATCGTGGTCTGCTTGCGCCGCGCCTCCTTGAGCCGCCGCGCCTGCGTGTACTTGTACTTGCCGAAGTCCATGACCCGGCAGACCGGCGGCTGCGCGTCCGGCGCGACCTCGACCAGGTCCAGGTCGCGGCTGCGCGCGTACTCGAGCGCCTGCTGGAGCGGCATGATGCCGAGCTGCTCGCCCTCGGGGCTGATGACGCGCACCTCCCGGGCGCGGATGCCCTCGTTGATCCGGATCTCCCTGGGCTGGCTGATACGCGGCTCCTGTCAGGCGCGCGCGGCGCGGGCGGGGCGAGGTCCGCTCACGTGCGTCCCACGGTGAGGTCCGGCGCGCGCGCGGCGATCTCGCGCGCGAGGTCGGCGAGCACGCGGTCCACGGGCACGTCACGGAACTCCTCGCCCGTGCGGTGCCGCAGGCTCACCGTGCCGCTCTGGCGCTCGCGCTCGCCGACGACGAGCATATAGGGGACCTTCCGGACCTGCGCGTCCCGGATCCGGTAGCCGAGCTTCTCGTTGCGGTCGTCGAGCTCGACGCGGATGCGGGCCGCGCGTAGCCGGTCGAACACGGTGCGGGCGTAGCCGGCGTGCTTTTCGCTGACGGGCAGCACGCGCGCCTGCACGGGCGCCAGCCACGTGGGGAAGGCCCCGGCCAGGTGCTCGGTGAGCACGCCGACGAACCGCTCGAAGGACCCGAAGATCGCCCGGTGGATCGCCACCGGGCGCCGGGGCTGGCCGTCGCGGTCGATGTACTCGAGCTGGAAGCGCTCGGGCAGCATCACCAGGTCGACCTGGATCGTGGCCATCTGCCAGTCGCGCCCGAGCGCGTCCTCGATGTGGATGTCGATCTTCGGCCCGTAGAAGGCGCCGTCCCCCGGCTTGACCTCGTAGGCGAGGCCGTTGGCGCGCAGGGCCTCGTGGAGCGCGCGCTCGGCGGCGTCCCACTGCTCGGGCGCGCCCATGGCGCGCGGGGGGCGCGTGGCCAGCCGGAAGGTCGGCTCGAGGTTGAACGTCTTGTAGACCTCGCGCACGAGCTCCAGCACGCCCGTGATCTCGTCCTGGAGCTGGTCGGGCCGGCAGTAGATGTGGGCGTCGTCCTGGGTGAACTGGCGCACGCGGAAGAGCCCGGTGAGCGTGCCCGAGCGCTCGTGGCGGTGCAGGCGCCCCATCTCCGCGAAGCGCAGGGGCAGGTCGCGGTAGGAGCGGAGCGCGTGGCGGTAGACGTAGGTGGACTCGGGGCAGTTCATGGGCTTCAGGCTCATCACCTGCCCGTCCACCTCGAGGACGAACATGTTGTCCTGGTAGTGCTCCCAGTGCCCCGACGCCTCCCAGAGCCGACGGTTCACCAGGATGGGGGTCGAGATCTCCTGGTAGCCGCGCGCGTCCTGGGCCTCGCGCGCGAACCGCTCGAGCTCGCGGACGATGATCATGCCGTTCGGCAGCCAGAAGGGCGCCCCCGGGGCCACGTCGTGGAACACGAACAGGTCGAGCTCGCGCCCGAGCCGCCGGTGGTCGCGCCGCCGCGCCTCCTCGAGGCGCCAGAGGTACCGGTCCAGCTCCTCCTGGCTGAGCCACGCCGTGCCGTAGATCCGCTGGAGCATCGGGTTCCGCTCGTCGCCCCGCCAGTAGGCGCCCGAGGCGGACAGGAGCTTGAAGAACCGGATCTCGCCGGTGGAGCGCACGTGGGGCCCGCGGCAGAGGTCGATGAACTCGCCCTGCTGGTAGAGGCTCACGCGCGGCACGTCGAGCCCCTCGAGGATCTGCACCTTGTAGGGCTCGCCGCGCTCACGGAAGAAGCGGATCGCCTCGAGCCGGTCCATCTCGCGCCGCTCGAACGGGTAGTCGGCGGCCGCGATGGCGCGCATCTCGGCCTCGATGCGCGCGAGGTCCTCCGGCGTGAAGGGCTCGGCCTTGCCGAAGTCGTAGTAGAAGCCGTCCTCGATGGCGGGCCCGATGGCGAGCGTCACGTCCGGGTACAGGCGCTTGACCGCCTGCGCCATCACGTGCGCGGTCGAGTGCCGGAGCGTGGCCAGCGGCGTGGGGTCGCAGTCGAACTCGCCGGCGAGCCTCAGGTGTCGGTCGTCCTCAGAGACCGCCATAGGACTCCAGCGTGGGAGGGGCTGGTAGGCTCGGGCGGTTTCGAACCGCCGACCTCCTCTGCGTCAGAGAGGCGCTCTCCCACTGAGCTACGAGCCTATCCAGGGTAGGGCCCATGCTACTGCCCGCCTCGCGGGGGTGTCAAGCCGACACCCCCTCACCGCAGCAGGTTGGTGAGCGAGGTATCGACGACGTAGTTGAAGGTCGCGAGGATCGGGATTCCCTTGGGCGAGATCGAGTCCGGCACCGGGGGGAACGGCGCGGCGAGCTTGATGGCGTTGATGGCGTAGTCATCGTAGATCGCCCAGCCGGACGAGCGCACCAGCGTGATGAAGGGCACCCGGCCATCCTTGGCGATGCCGAACTCGACCACGAGCTGGGCGCTCTTGTACTCGCACTCGCGCGTGGCCGGGTTCTTCACGCAGGGATAGCCCCACCGTTCCTTGATCATCCGACGCACCCGATCCAGGTAGTCGCTGAAGCGCGGGTCCCGGGTGTCGAGCGGGATGGGCTCGCCCTCGATGCCGCCCCGCCCCGCGCCCCGCCCGCCGGCCCCGGCCCGCAGGGCCGCGCGGATGTCGATCGGGGGCGCCTCGCGGCCGGGCGGGAGCGCGGCGACCTGCGGCCCGGGGCCCGTCCCAGGTGCCGGGCGCACGCTCCCCGCTCCCCCGTCGCCCGGCGGCGCGCTCGGTGACGGCGCTCCCTCCACGGCGCGCCGCTCGGCCCGCGGCGGCGCGGTCGCCTCCGGCGCGGGCCGCACCGCGGGCGTCGGGGGCGGCACGGGCTCCTCGCGGCGGTCGCTCGGCGTCGGGGCCGGAGGGGCGACGGGCGGTGCAGCCGCCGCCGGTGCGGGCGGCGACGCCACAGGCGGTGCCGGCGCGGGGGGCGGCGGCGTGGGCGGCGCCGGCTGAGCCGGCGCGAGCGCCGCTGGCTCGCGCACGGCGGGCGCCGGCGGCGTCGCGGCGGGGCGCGGGGCCTCGGGCGCCGGGCGACTGGCCACGGCGGGCCCCGCGACCGCCGGCCGCTCCTGGCGCGCACCGCGCGGCGGTGCCGGCCGCGCGGCGGCGCGCGGGACCCCGGGCGGCGGCGACTCCGGGAGCTCGGGCAGCTCGACGAAGAGCGGCTCGCCCCGGCGGCCGTGGTAGGTCGCGACCGGCGCCCCGACCGCCAGGAGAAGGAGGCCGACCGCCAGGTGGACGGCGAGGGAGACCGCGGGGCCGATCACGGGGCCCCGGGCGACCCGCGCGCGGAGCCTCGCCCGCATTCCCCGCATCACCCGGGCGATTATAGCGTCCCCGGCCGGGGCGGCCGGCCCCTCAGAGCTCGCGGTCCACCGCCTCCGCGACCCGTCGGAGCGCCGCCATGAGGGCGGCGAACCGCTCGGGCTTGAGCGACTGGGGTCCGTCCGACAGCGCCTCGGCCGGGCGCGGGTGGACCTCGACGAGCAGGCCGTCGGCGCCCGCGGCGAGGCCGGCGCGCGCCATGGCCTCGACGTACTCCCAGTGGCCCGTGCCGTGCGAGGGATCGACGAGGACCGGCAGGTGCGAGAGCTTCTTGACCACCGGGATCGCGTTCAGGTCGAGCGTGAACCGGGTCGCCGTCTCGAAGGTCCGGATGCCGCGCTCGCAGAGGATCACGTGCGGGTTGCCGCCGGCGAGCACGTACTCGGCCGAGAGCAACCATTCCTGGACCGTCGTGGCCATGCCGCGCTTGAGCAGCACGGGCTTGCCCGCCGCGGCCACGCGCCGGAGCAGCGAGAAGTTCTGGACGTTGCGCGCGCCGATCTGCAGCACGTCGGCGTACTGCGCGACGAGGTCGACGCGCTCGGGCTCCATCACCTCCGTGACGACGGGCAGGCCCGTCTCGCGTCGCGCCTCGGCGAGGTACTTGAGCCCCTCCTCTTCGAGCCCCTGGAAGGAGTAGGGCGAGGTGCGGGGCTTGAAGGCCCCACCGCGGAGCATCGTGGCCCCGGCGGCCTTGACGCGCGCCGCGACCTCGAGCACCTGCTCGCGCGACTCCACCGAACAGGGGCCGGCGATCACCACCACGCGGCGCCCCCCGATGACCACGCCGTCCACCCGCACCTCCGTGGGCTCGGGCTTGACCTCACGGCTCGCGAGCTTGAACGGCTGCAGGATCGGGGTCACCGATTCCACGCACTCGAGCGACTCGAGAGCGCGCAGGCGGTCCTTGCCGCGGTCGTCGCCGACGGCCCCGACCACGGTCCGCAGGACGCCGCGGATCGTGTGGGGGCGGTACCCCATGGCGCGGATGCGCCGACACACGTCTTCGATCTCGGCTTCGGTCGAGCCCGGCTTCAGTACGACGATCATGCGCCTGTCCTCCTGTCCGCGGTGCGCCGCCGACCGGCAGCGCCTCCGAAAACGCCGAAGGCCGCGGGCTTGCCGACCCACGGCCTTCGCTCACCGGCAGGAGCGGCGCGCCGCGGGCCCGGTCTGCCCGCGGCGCCCGTGCTCAGCTCACGGCGGGGCGCCCGGGCAGACCCGGGCGAAGAAGAACCAGAACCACCCGCGCGCGCGACGTGCCGAGCTGCCCATCGGGGGGCTACTCTACGAGCCCGCGCCGCCCGCCGTCAAGGTGATCGGCCGGCCGTGGCCGCCGGTGGAACCGCCCGATGATCCGGTCCCGGTAGTAGTAGAGCGGCAGGCAGAGCGCCACGAAGGCGGCGAGGAAGACCAGGGCGTAGATGTAGCGCTGTTCGGCGACGTTGGCCCCGAAGTACGAGGAGATCACCGTGCCCGGCAGCCGGCCGAGCGTGGAGACCACCGCGAAGAGCCAGAACGGGATCGGGCTGATGCCGAACAGGTAGGAGATGATGTCCTTCGGGAAGCCCGGGAAGAGATAGAGGACGAAGCAGAGGATCGCGCCTTCGGCCTCGAGGATGAAGCTCAGGCGGTTCCAGCGGTGCTCGCTGAGCCAGGGCCGCACGAGCGGCTCGCCCCACTTGCGCCCGATCCAGAAACAGGTGAGCGTCCCGATGGTGAGCCCGATCGTCGAGTAGATCGTGCCCCAGAGCGTGCCGAAGAGCGCGCCGCCCACGGGGCCCGTGATCTCGCCGGGGAAGGGCGAGATGATGACCTGGAGCGCCTGGATGACGATGAACACCACCGGCGCCGCCCAGCCCCAGGCCGCGACCGTCTCCTTGAGGAACTGCTTGTCCCGGTAGAGCCGCACCAGGAAGCGGATCGCCGGAGCGTCGGTGATGACCAGCCACAGCACGAGCACGAGCAGCGCGGCGAGGACGGCGGAGACGAGCGCCCACCGCGCGGCGGAGCCGCCGGGCGGCGGCCGGCGCGGGGCGCTCACAGCGGCGGACGGCGGTCGCTCCAGCCCGACGCCGCCTCCCACGCCGCGGCCGCGGCCAGCACGGTGCGGTCGGCGTGGCGCCGCCCGACGATCTGCAGCCCGACCGGTCGGCCGTCGTCGGTCCACCCCGCGGGCACGCTCGCGGCGGGCTGGCCCGTGAGGTTGAAAAGGAAGGTGAAGGGCATCCAGCCCAGCACGGAGACGGGCCGCCCGGCGATCTCGCGCGGCGGCCGAGCCTCCAGGGGGAACGGCGCCACCGCGGTGGTCGGCGTCAGCAGCAGGTCGAAGCGGGCGAGGAACTCCTGCACCTCGAGCCAGAGACGGCCGACCCGCTCGCGGGCACGGAGGTAATCGCGGGCGCTCACCCGCTCACCCCGGCGGAGGAAGCGCACGAGCGTCGGGTCCATCGCCGCCTCGGCCTCCGCGACGCGATCGCCCCAGGCGGCCCAGAACTGCGCGCTCACCAGCGTGGTGAAGACCTCCTCCGCGTCCTCCCACCCGGGGCTCACCACCTCGACGTGACAGCCGAGCTCCTCGAAGGCGGCCGCCGCGGCCTCGCAACACGCCTGCACGGCCGGCTCCACCGCCGCGTGGCCGAGGTCCGGGCTCCACGCCACGTGCAGGCCCTTGACCGACGCCTCGCACGCCGCCAGGTAACTCCCGGGCTCGGCCGGCAGCGAGTCCCGGTCGCGGTCGTCGGGGCCGGCGATGACGTCGAGCACGAGCGCGGCGTCGCGCACGGTGCGCGTGATCGGCCCCGTCACGCCGAGGAGCTCCCAGCCGGGGAAGACCGGGTGTTGCGGCACGCGGCCCCAGGAGGGCTTGAAGCCCACCACGCCGCAGAAGGCGGCCGGGATGCGGAGCGAGCCGCCCCCGTCCGTGCCGAGGGCGAGGGGCCCCAGGCCGGCGGCCACGGCCGCCGCCGCGCCGCCGCTCGAGCCCCCGGGCGTCAACGCCGGGTTCCAGGGGTTGCGCGTGGCGCCGAAGAGCGGACAGTCGGTGAGCGCCTTGTGCCCGAACTCGGAGGTGTTGGTCTTGCCGACGAGCACGGCGCCCGCCGCGCGCAGCCGCGCCACGGCGACCGCGTCCTCGTCGGGCACGGCGTCGGCGAAGAGGCGCGAGCCGCCCGTCGTCCGCACGCCGCGGGTGAACAGGACGTCCTTCACCGAAAACGGCACCCCGGCGAGCGGCCCGAGCGGCTCGCCCCGCGCGAGCGCGATCTCCACCTCGCGGGCCGCCCGCCGCGCGACGTCGGCGGTGACCAGGCAGAACGCGTTCAGGCGCGGGTTCAGCGCCTCGATCCGGGTGAGGACGGTCTCGGTCAGCTCGACCGGCGACAGTTGCTTGGACCGCACCAGGGCGGCGAGCACGTGCGCAGGACGCCACACCAGCTCGTCGGCACGCAAGGGCACCCGCGCATTGTATCATCCGGCCCGTGACCGGCCCGGGCGCGCTCCCGCTCGTCGCCTGGCTCGAGCGCGCCGCCGCGGAGGTCGAGCGCGCGGCGCTCGAGCCGCTCGTCGCGGTGGTGCCGGGCGCCGAGGTGACCCGCGAACCCCACGGCAGCGTCGTCGTCCGCGCGGGTGGGCGCCGGGTCGCCGAATTCGACCGTCGCGGCACCCTGCTGGCCGCGCTCCGCTGGGCGGAATCGACGCTCGTCAGGGCGTGGCTCCGCGTGCCCGTGGGTGGCTGGCTCCTGCTCGCGCCGCGCGCCACGCACGCGGCGCCCTGGGGCGTCGCCGACGCGCTCGCGCTCGCCGCGCGCGCGGGCGGCGAGGCCCGGCCCGCGGGGGCCCTGGAGCCGCTGGACTGGGCCCAGCCCGACCGCATCCCCACCCTGGCCGACCCCGCGGGCCTGCCGCCGGGCGCGGGCACGGTCCTCCTGAACCTGCTGGCGGCGCTCGCGCGCGATGCCGGGCGGCGCGCGCTCGCCTATCACGGCCCGTACCCCGGGGAGCAGCTGTTCCTCGCCCTGCTCGAGGCCTTCCGCTACGAGCCGGCGGACGTCGTCGACCCGCTCGCGGCCTTCGTCGCCGGCCGGCTCCGGTGGACGCCGGCCCCGTTCGAGCGCCTGCACACGCCGGACGGGGTGTGGGTGCACCTGCGCGACGGCGTCGAGAAGGTCCACTGGCGGGGGCGGACCTACTACCGCGTGGACTGGCAGGGCCTGGCGCGCCACGCCCCGCGCCGCGTCCGCTCGGAGGCCGGGCGCGTCGTCTGCTCGCTCTGGGCGCTCGGCGAGGCGCTCGAAGACCACCTGCTGCTCACGCCCGCCGGCGACGTCCTCGCCGCGCTCCCGCCCGCGCCGCCTCCGCCGATCGAGGCCCCGCTGCCCCCGGCGGTCGCGCGCGCGCTCGGGGCCGTCGTCGCCGCCGGCTCGGCGCCGGCGCTGGCCCCGTTCGTGCGCGCCGTCGCCGGCGAGCTGCGCTACGCGTGGGCGCCGGTCGTCGGCGACCTCGTGGAGCGCGCCGGTGACCGCGTCCGGTTCTCGAGCCGGCTCGCCGCGCGCCTGGCCGCGCGCGCAGCGGCGCTGGCCGGGGCCGCGCGCGCGGCCCTCGGCCTGCAGGCGCTCGTGGAGCTCGCCCACCTGGTCGGCGACGACCTCCGCGCCCTCGCCCGGGAGCGCGTGGCCGCGCTGGACCCCGCCGCGCAGGCGGCGGCGCTCGGCGCGCCACCGCCCCCCGACCCGGACGCCGCGCGCGCCATCACGCAGGGCGTCGAGGCGCTCCTCGCCAGCCTGCCCACGCCGTGCGCCGCGGGGGCCTAGCCCGTGGCGTGGGCCACCACCCAGACGTTGAACGCGACGAACCCGCCGACGGAGAGGGTCGAGAGCCCGACGTAGAGGAGCCAGAGGCGGGTCTCGGGCGTCCACCGCCACGAGGCGGCGCCCGTGAGCAGCCCGCGGACGTAGGCGAGCGCGTCGTGTTTGAGCGTCGGCACGCCGAGCGCGTCGACGAGCACGTGGTAGCCGTCCATCTCGATGAAGCAGAAGGGATAGAGCGCCAGGACGAACGCCTGCCACTGCGCCATCCCCGCAGCGGCCGCGAACGCCTGGACGAACCCGCCGGTGCCGAGCGCGACGAGGAACCCCACGGCCCCGAGCACGAGGTGGACGAGCGTGCCGGAGACCGCCGTGACGATGCGCGCCCGGCGCGAGGCCATGAAGACGTCGGTGACGTCGACGTAGAACGTGGGCACGAAGCCGTGGAGGAAGGTGAAGCCGAACTCGCGCACGCGTCGCCCGTAGTGCACGAGCGCCAGGCCGTGCACCACCTGGTGCGCGGCGAGCGTCAGGAGCAGCAGGCCCTTGACCGTCAGGAGGGCCAGCGCCGGCCGGGCGCCGAGCCCGGCCGCGATGTCCTGCGCCTCGCGCCAGAGCCGCACGCCGGCGACCAGGCCCGCGATCGCCACGACCGCGCACAGGACGACCGCGGCCGGCGTGAAGAGCAAGCACCCGCCGGCGCGGTAGAGCCGCTCGAAGCGCGGGTGCACGCGTCGGCTCGAGACCCGGAGCCGCTCGAGCGCCGTGAGCGCGGCCTCCGCGGCGCGCAGCAGGCGGCGCTCCCGGTGACGGGCGAGCGAGCGCCGCAGCCGCGAGGCCGGTGCGAGCGAGAGCAGCCCGGCGCGCTGGAGCTTGGCGATCAGCGCGGGGAGCAGGTCGAAGTCGAACTGGCCGTAGCGGAGGACGTAGGCGGTGGCCAGGTCCTGCACCGAGGCGCGCCCGTCCATCCGCTCCCACAAAAAGCGCTCGGGCTCGGACAGGATGAGATACCGGTCGGTTCGGGTGCTCTTGAGCACGTAGCTCGGCCGCCCCTGCACGCGCGAGGGCACCTCGGCCAGCTCCCACGCCTCCGGCGGCAGCCGCTGCGGGCGCAGCCGCACCCAGGCGGCCGCGCTGGGGACCTCGTGGACCTCGAACCCCTCGTCACCTTCGCGCCGGACGAGGAGCTGCAGCGTCGTGCGACGCGTGGGCGCGCCCGTCACCGCGCCTCCAGATCGAGCCCCGTGGCCTCGAGGCCCCAGCGGGTGACCTCGGCCACGAGGTTGCCCGACTCCCGCAGCCGCGCGACGAAGGCGCGCACCAGCGCCTGGAAGAAGGCCGCGGCCGCCCGGGGGTTGAACTCGATCAACGCGCTCAGGCTCTCGCCGTCCAGGACGAGCACGGTCGCGTCCGTCTCGGCCTGCACCGTGGCCGAGCGCGGCGCGCGGTCGACGAGGCTCATCTCCCCCAGGAAGTCCCCGGGGCCGACGCGGGCCAGGATCTGCTCGACGCGCCCGGTGACCGCCTTGGAGACGACGAAGGTGCCCGCGCGCACGACGAACATCTCCGCGCCCGGGTCCCCTTCCCGGAAGAGCACCTGGCCCCGGCGAAGGGTGCGCTCCCGCAGGCGGGCCGCGATGTCGGCGAGCTCGCACTCGCCGAAGGCGCGAAAGAGCGGGACCGTCCGGAGGAACGCCGCGGTCTCGGGGGGCTTGGCCACCGCGCCCCCGGCGCTCAGGTCGCCAGGCGCCGAAGGAGGGCGTCGCGCAGCGCGACGCCGCGGTGCGCCGCCGGGCCCGCCCCGAGCTGGCCCAGGGCGGCCAGCACGGCCGCGCGCTCGTCGTCGCTCAGGTGATAGCGCGCCAGGACGGCCTCCGGCGCCCGTTGCAGCTCGGCGAGGAAGTCGGGATCGGTCATCGCGCGCCCCACGAGGTCCGGCAGCCGCTGCATGGCGCGGCCGATGATAGCAGACGCCCCGGGGGCGACCAAGGCCGCCCTACGCCGGATCCGGGCACCGCGCCCGGATCTCGGGCGTTGTCCCATGCGCGCCCCGCGCGCTATGAGGCGGAGCCCGGGCTTGGAACCGAGCCCGGAGTGCCTGCGGGGAGGGCTAAAGTATGACGCCCGAGCGGCTGTACATCGTGGCGCGGGGCGAGCGCGAGCTCTACGAGTACCTCACGCGCACCGTGGACCCCGATCGGGTCCGGGTCATCCTGGACCGCCGACGGGCGGAGCGGCGGGCCGGCATCGCCGCCCCGCCCGGGCTCGAGCGCCGCCGGCGCGATCGGCGCCGGCACGACCTGACGGACGCGCTCCGGAGGTTCGGCTGGGCGCTCGTCGACCTCAGCGGGCCCGCCGCCCCGGTGATCGGGCTCGCGCCGGGGCAGCGTGTCGTGCTCTATCGCTTCAACCCGCTCGTCGGCCGGACCCTGATCGGCCGGCACGGGGTGGTGCTGCGCGTGGGTCGCGTGCGGGCCGCGGTGCAGTTCGCCGGCGAGGCGCGCCCCCGGATGGTGGATCTCACCGACCTGATCCGGGTCGAAGAGCCCTTCGTGCCGCGGTGACGAGGCCGGGGCGTCGGCGAGTCCGGCGCCCGGACGAGGAGGAGAGGCCGTGAGAGCGTTGCGTTCGAGCCCGGCCACGCGCGTCGTCCTACCCAGCCACCTGCCGCTCCGGCGGCTCGCCCTCTGCCTGGACTGCGAGGCCTGCTTCGAGATCGGCCCGAGCAGCTGCCCGGCCTGCGGGAGCCAGACGTGGTGCCCGCTGGCCCGCTTCCTCGAGCTCCGGCCGGGCACGGCCGGGCGCGGTCCCGACGCGAGCCGTCCCTCGCAGCTCATCGTCGTGGCGCGCGGGCGCCCGCGGCTCTACGCCCGACTCCGACGGGCGTTCGCGGGCAACCGCACGGTGCAGGTGATCCTGGACCGGCGCCTCGGCGAGCGGCGCCGCGCGGCCGTACCGGGCGTCCCGGAGCGTCGCCGGCACGACCGGCGCTCGGGCCTGGGCGAGCGAGAGCTCCAGGGGCTCGGCTGGACCGTCGTCCGCACCGGCTAGTCGGCGAGCTCCGGCGGCCCGCGCGGCCGGGGCGCGCGCGGCCTGCTAGAATTCCCGCCCCGTGATCATCGACGCCAACGATCTCGACGAGGCCGCCCCGCTCGGGCCCTACGACGTCTGCATCGTGGGCAGCGGCTTCGCCGGGCTCGTCGTCGCCCGCGAGCTCAGCCGTCACGGCCTCCGGCTCTGCGTCCTCGAGAGCGGCGGGCGCGAGCGGACCGCGCACGCGGCCGCGCTCAAGGCGGTCGTGAGCGACGGGCAGATCCCGATCAAGCCCGACTCCCGCGAGCGCGTGCTCGGCGGGACCTCGGCCACGTGGGATGGCCTCTCGGCGCCGCTCGACCCGATCGACCTCGCCCCGCGCCCGTGGGTGCCGCGCTCCGGCTGGCCGCTCGCCTACGCCGAGCTCGAGCGCTACTACGCCGCGGCCGCGGCGCGCTACGGCTTCCCGGATCCCGCCCTCTTCCGCGACAACCTCTTGGCCCCCGTCAAGGCCGCGGGCGACCGCCGGCCCGCCTGGCGCCACCTCTGCGAGCGCCTCATGCTGGCGCCTACCCGCCCGCCGCGCCTCGCGCAGCGATTCCGTGCCTTCCTCGAGGGACCGACCGTGGAGGTCTACACCGACGCCTCGGTGGTCGAGCTGCTCGCCGACCGAGCGCGCGGCGTGGTGACGGCTGCCGAGATCCGCACGCGCGGGCGGCGGACCCACCGCGTGACGGCCCGCGTCTTCGTGCTCGCGGCCGGCGGGATCGAGAACGCGCGCTTGCTCCTCCTCTCCACCCAGCTCTGCCCGGCCGGGCTCGGCAACGAGCACGACCAGGTCGGGCGGTGCTTCATGAACCACCCGAAGAACCCCGCGGGCCTCGTCGCCCCGCTCGGCGCCCTCCGGCACCTGCCCGCGTACTTCGGCTGCCTCTACCGCGGCTGGGCCGGCTACCTTGCGCTTCGGCTCGACGACGCGACCCAGGCGCGTCTCGAGGTGCTCAACTCGTGCGTGCGTCTCGAGCCGCTCTACCCGTGGTCGGACCGACGGGCCGTGCAGCTCCTGCTCAACTACCTCAAAGCCCACCGACGGCTGTGGGAGCGCTTGCAGGCCGTCCGGGGCGACGCGGCGCTGCGCGACTACGCCGAAACCGGCGACGACCCGGCCGTGAAGATCGAGGGCGCCGTGCCCTCGGCGGCGGCGCTCCTGGTGGCCGTGGCCCGCGAGCCGGGCCCGGTCGCCCACTACCTCGTCTGCCGCCTCCTGGATCGCGTCGTCCGACCGCGCGTCCGGGCCATCCGGATCCGGAACTTCATGGAGATGGCGCCCGACCCCGACAATCGCGTGCTCCTGGCCGAGGCCCGCGACGCCTACGGCAAGCCGCGCGCGCTCGTCCGGCACTCGACGACGCCGCTCGATCGCCGCTCGCTCGTCGCCCTCCACCAGGTCCTCGCCGAGGAGCTCGCCGCCGCCGGCCTCGGGCGCCTCGGTTCCCCCCTGACCACGGCCGACCCGTGGCCGATCACCGCCGACGCCTCGCACCACCTCGGCGCGACGCGCATGGGCACCGACCCCCGCACGTCGGTCGTCACGCCGGAGTGCCGGCTGCACACCGTCCCGAACGTGTACGTCGCCGGGGGCTCGGTGTTCCCGACGGGCGGCTCAGCGAACCCGACGTACACGATCGTCGCCCTGGCCATCCGCCTCGCCGAGCACCTGGCGCGCGCGCTCGCTCCGCGCCCGGCCCCCGCCCTGGCGACGCGACCGTCCGGTCCGGACCGCGCGCAGTAGCGTCACGCGGAGTCCTCCGCCTCACGACGAGCCGCGGGCCGCCCGCCCGCGGGCCCCGCCGCCGCTCGCCGCGCCCGGACGAGCGCGCGCCCGCGGCGCACGGGCGGGGACGGCGCTGTGCAACGGCCTACCGGCCCACCAGGCCCATGGAGAACGGAGCGGCGCAAATCGGTCACCGCGCTGCGCAGGACGCCCGCCGTCGGCCCGCCCTGCGGGGCCGGTGGTCGGGCACCCCCGTTGCACCGGCCGCTCGACGGACGCGTCGAACGGCGACGGAGGCGATCATGGCCCGGCTGCTCGCGATGGCGATGGCGGTGCTCCTCAGCGGGTGCACTCTGGTAAGCGAGCGGTCCTTCGCCCAGTGGGCGAACGACCTGAGCATGACGGCGGCGGTCAAGCGCCGACTGGCGGGCGCCGTCGGGATGGGGACCCTGACCGGCGTGAGCGTCCACACCTACAACGACACGGTCACGCTGCGCGGCACGGTGCCCGACGAGGCGACGCGCCAGCGCATCGACGCGCTCGCGCGGAACGTGGCGGGCGCCAACCGGGTGGTGAATCAGCTGCGACTGCCGGGCGAGCCGTCCCACCTGAGCCGGCGCTGAACGGCGTCGCGCACGACCGTGCGGGACCCGCGAGGGCTCTCACGGCGGCGCCCGGCTCCGGGGCCGAGGCACACGCGCGCTCGACCCGGCAGGCGCGGAGGAAAGAAAAAAGCGCGGCAGGGGGATCCCTGCCTGGCGCCGGGCGGAGCATCGCTCCGCCCCGTCGCGTCGCGCTCACGAGACGGAATGCGAGCTCAGGCCGTCGCGGTCAGCGCCGGCTGCTCGACCGTGATCGGCACCGCCTTGGTCGCCAGCTCCTGGGGCAGCGGCACCTCGACCTGGAGGATGCCATGCCGGTAGCTGGCCCGGATGGCGCCGGTATCCACGGCCTCGGGCAGCATCACCGACCGCTCGAACTGGCCGTAGCTGAGCCCGCGCAGCCAGTAGTTCTCGTCCGGGATCTGCTCGGGCGCCTTCCGCTGCCCGCTCACGGTCAGCATGCGGCCCGTCACCGTGAGATGGATGTCCGCGGGATCGACCCCGGGCAGGGCGAACCGGACGATGAACCGGTCACCGGCCGCGTAGGCCTCGCACGCAGGCACCCACGACGCCTGGCCCGCGCCGTCGAAGTGACGCGCGAACAGCTCCTCGACCCGCTGCCAGATCTGGTCGAAGAGCTCGAACGGAGACCGACGAGCCAGCGCCATCATCACCCGTCACCTCCTTTCTGCTCGGTGTCTTCCCACCAATGTGCGTAGCACGGCCGGTCCGGGCGTCAAGGGCGTGCCGCCGTCGTTGACCCGGGGCGGGGGCGCCGCTAGACTGCCGCCCGCGGGTGCGCGGGGCCGCACGCTCGGGACCAGCGGCGGACGCGGAGGCGGGCATGCGACGCGGGTTCGGGGTGTTCGCGGGAGTGGGGTCGGAGGTCGTCCGCGCCACGGCGCGCGAGGCCGAGACCCTGGGGTACAGCACGCTCTGGGTGAACCACCCGGGCCCGGTGGACGGCCTGGCCGCGCTCGGCGTGGCCGCCGCGGTGACCACCCGCCTGACGCTCGGGGTCGGCGTCGTGCCCCTCCACACCCGGGGCCCCGAGAGCATCGTCGCCGGGGTGCGCGAGCACCGGCTGCCGCTCGACCGGCTGCTGCTCGGCGTCGGCAGCCCCAACCCGGGGGCGCTCGCCCGCGTGCGGGCCGGCGTGGCGGCCCTGCGCGCGCGGCTGGCGACGCGGATCGTGGTCGCGGCCCTCGGGCCCCAGATGTGCCGGCTCGCCGGGGAGCTCGCCGACGGCGTCCTCTTCAACTGGCTCACGCCCGAGTACGCCCGACGCTCGGCGGAGCTCGTGCGCGCCGGCGCGACGGCGGCCGGCCGCGAACCCCCGACCCTGTTCGCCTACGTCCGGGTGGCCGTCGGCCCGGTCGCGCGGCGGCGCCTGGCCGAGGAGGCCGAGCGGTACGCGGCCATCCCCGCCTACGCGGCGCACTTCGCGCGCATGGGCGTGAAGCCGCTCGACACGGCCGTGGCCGTCGACGCGGCCGAGGCCGTCCCGGGTGCGCTCGCGGCCTGGCAGGGCGCGGTCGACGAGGTGATCGTCCGCGCCGTCCCCGAGGCCGACACGCCCGAGGCGCACCTGGCCCTCGTCCGGGCCGCCCGGCCCGCCTGACCGCGGAGGTTCGCGATGACCCGACCCGGCGCGCGCGTGCTCGCCCTCGCCGTCGGCATGCTGACGATCCCGGCCGTCCTCGCCGCGCGAGGCCCCGCGGACGCCGCCGCCCAGGGGCCCCGGCGCGGCGGCGTGCTCCATGCGATGCTCGTCGAGGATCCGCCAGGGTTCTCCATCCACGAGGCGGCGACGATCTCGGGCGTGTGGCCCGTGGCGCCCTGCTACTCGAACCTCGTGCTCTTCGACCCGCTCAAGCCGCTCGAGAGCGCCGACACGGTGATCCCCGAGCTCGCCGAGCGCTGGTCCTGGCAGGACGGCTACCGGAGCCTCGTGCTGTTCCTGCGCAAGCACGTCCGGTTTCACGACGGGCACCCGCTCACCGCCCGCGACGTCAAGCACACCTTCGACGTGGTGCGGGAGGCGCCCGAGGCGCCGGCGCGCCTGCGCCTGAACCCGCGCAAGGAGTGGTACGCCAACGTCGAGGCGATCGAGACGCCCGACCCGCACACCGTCGTCTTCCGGCTCCGCCGCCCGCAGCCCTCGCTGCTGCTGATGCTCGCGTCGGGCTACTCGCCCGTCTACCCGGCCCACGTCCCGCTCGCCGAGCTCCGCCAGCGGTGCGTGGGCACCGGCCCCTTCCGGCTCAAGGAGTACGTGCGCGGGCAGTACGTGGAGCTCGAGCGCAACCCCGACTACTTCGTGCCGGGCCGGCCTTACCTGGACGGGATCCGGTACCCGATCATCACCGAGCGCGGCACCCGCCTCGCGGCGCTGCAGGCCGGGCGGCTGGACACCTCGGTCCCGCTGGAGATGACGAAGCTCACCGCCGAAAGCCTGAAGCAGAGCACGCCCGCGCTCGTCGTGACCGAGATCGGGCAGAACGGCAGCGACAACGTCATCATGAACCACAAGCGGCCGCCCTTCGACAACCCGCTCGTCCGGCGCGCGGTGAGCCTCGCCCTCGACCGCCACGCCTACGTCCGCGGCGTGCGCCACGGCGGCGCCGTCGTGGGCGCCGCGCTGATGCCGAAGCCGTGGGGCGCCTGGGGCCTGCCGGAGTCGGAGCTGCGCGCGCTGCCCGGCTACCGAGGCTCGGGGCCCGACAAGGCCGAAGCGCGGCGGCTCCTCGCCCAGGCCGGCTACGGCCCGGACCGCCCGCTGCGGGTGGAGATGGTCACCCGCGCGATCGCGATCTACATGGACCTCGCCTCGTTCGTCGTGGACCAGCTCCGCCAGGTGGGGATCGAGGCCACGCTGCGCCCGCTCGAGACCGGCGCGTGGTTCCCGGCGCTCACGCGGCGGGACTACCAGATCGGCGCCAACCTGACCGCCGGCGGGTTCGACGACCCGGACGCCTTCTTGTTCGAGAACTACAAGTGCGGCTCGCCGCGCAACTACACCGACTACTGCAACGAGGAGGTCGACCGCCTGATCGACCTCCAGTCGCAGGAGCTCGACCGGCGCAAGCGGCTGGCGCTCGTGTGGGAGATCCAGCGCCGGCTCGAGGCCGACGCAGCCCGCCCGATGCTCGGCTGGCGCAACGAGTACTTCACCCACTGGCCCTACGTCCGGAACCTGGTCCCGCACAACTCGCTCTACAACTACGCCCGCATGCAGGAGGTCTGGCTGGCCCGCTGAGGCGGGCCTGCCCGGCGCGCTCCGGAACGGCCGGCGCGCGACCGATTCCCCTGGCCAAGCGGAGGGAGAGGTCGGGGGATGGCGTTCGCGGTGCCGGGCCCGCCGGGCCCCGGTGTCGAGCGGAGCACCACACAGGAGGCGAGGCTGCTCGCCACGCTCACCGAGCGGCTGCCCGACGACTGGCTCGTCTACCACCACGCCGCGCTGACCGGCCGCCCGCCGGCCTTCGTCGTGATCGCGCCCGAGCTCGGCGTCGCCCTGCTCGAGGCCCGCCAGGGCGCGGCCGACGCGCTCGACCCCGGGACCCCCGCCGGGGTCCTCGCCCGCCGGGTCGTGACGCACCCGCTGGCCCGCGCCCTCGCCGACCTGACGCCGCTCGGGGACGACGCCGTCCGCCAGGTCGTCCTGCTCCCGGGCGTGCGCCGGGCGGACCTCGCCGCGCCGCAGCCCGCGGGCCGGACGCTCGCCGACGCGCTCGGCGCCGCCGACTGCCTCGTGGCGGACGATCTCGAGGGCGACCTGGGCGCGGCCCTCGCGCGCCTGTTCCCCGCCCGACGCGCGACGCCGCTGACCGCCGCGGAGGTGGACGCCGTGCGCGCCCTCGTCTTCCCGGAGCTGCGCGTCCAGTGGGCGGGACGCGACGTCGTGCTCGACCGCGAGCAGGACCGGCTCGCGCACCTGCCGCCCGAGGGACACCACCTCGTCCGCGGCGGCGCCGGCGCCGGCAAGACGGTCACGCTCCTCGCGCGCGCCCGCTTCCTGCGCGCGCAGCGCCCCGGCTGGCGGATCCTCCTCCTCGTCTTCAACCGCGTCGCCGCCGACCTGCTCCGCGAAGCGCTCGAGCCCGACGAGCGGCTCGAGGTGCTGCACTTCCACACCTGGTGCTGGCGCTCGCTCGAACGCGCCGGGATCCCGATCCCGCCCACCGGCGGGCTCGCCGAGCGCGCCAAGTACTGGAGCGAGGTCATCCCCGCGCTCATGGTCGGCGCCCTGCGCGGCAACCGCCTCACCACCCGGTTCGACGCCATCCTCGTGGACGACGCCCACGACTTCCCCGCCTCCTGGCTGGCCGTGGTCGCACACGCGCTGAACCCGCAGGCCCAGAGCCTCATGCTCGCGTGCGACCCCTGGCAGACGCCCCCGGGCTGGGAAGCCGGCCTTGCCGCCGCGGGCCTCCGCCCGCCGCTCCGCCACGAGCTCCGCGCCAACCACCGCCTGCACCGCCAGATCGTCGTCGCCGCCGAGGCGCTCGTGCGGCGCGGGACGTTGGGCGCGCCCGGGCCGCCCGCGCCCGCCCCAGCCCCCGCCGCCGCGAGCACGCTCGGGCTCAAGGGCGGCTTCGCCCCCGACGTCCGCCGCTTCCGCTCGGCCGAGGAGGAACGGCAGCAGGCCGCGGCGTGGATCCGCCAGAAGCTCCACGGGCAGGCGGCGCCGGCGAGCATCCTCGTGCTCGGCCTGCTCCGGCCGGACATGGTCGAGCTCGAGACGTGGCTCGAGGACATGGGGATCGTGAGCCGGCTGGTGGGCGGGCGCTCGATCCCCGGCGTCGTCCGGCTCTCGACGATCCACGGGGCGCGCGGGCTCGAGGCCGACTTCGTGCTGCTGCTCCAGGCGCACCAGCTCGAGGAGCTGCGGCCCGCCGAAGCGCGCCACCTGCTCTACACCGCGATGACGCGCGCCCGGCTCCAGCTCTCCGTCTACTCCCACCGCCCCTCGGCGCTGCTCGACGAGCTCGACGAGCTCGTGAACCCGAGCACCGTCGTGCCGTGGGCGCCGCCCCGCCGGCGTGCCCCGGCGCCGGCGCCGAGCGGCCTGATCCGCTAGGCCCGGCGCGCCGCGCGGTCTCGCGACCGCGCGGTCGAGGAGCTCAGGCGCCGCGGGCCGCCAGGCGGGCGAGCTCGGCGCGCAGCGTGTCGACGAACACCGGCTTCGTGAGCGTGACGTCGACGGGCACGCGGCGCTCGGCCAGCGAGTCGTGGTTGCCGCTCATCACGCCGACCGGGAGCGTGGGCCACCGCTCCCGGATGCGGCGCACGAGCTCCCAGCCCCCGAGCCCCGGCATCACGAGGTCCGTGAGCACGAGGTCGTAGGGCTCGGCCGCCTCCAGGCGCGCCAGCGCCTCGGCGCCGCTGGCCACGGCCACGACGGTGTGCCCGAGGGAGATCAGCAGGAGGGCGAGCACCTCGCGCACCACGCGCTCGTCGTCGACCAGCAGGATCCTGATCGTCAGCTCCGGGTGCCTCGCTCGCGGCTGCACCTCATCGCGCCGCGCGAGTTCAACCCGCGTGCCACGCACGCCGGCGCCGCCGGCCGCGGCCCCGCGTCGCGGACCGCCGCGCCCGGCCGGCGCTTGCCGCGCGCACGCGCCGCCGCGGCGCCGCGTGCGGCCGCAGCGTCACGGCCCCGCGCGCCAGTTCGGCAGGCCGCCGTGACCCGCCGTGTCACCCCTCGGACGGCACCGCGCGCGCAGGCCCTCGAGCTTCGTCGACGCGCCATCGGCGTGGTATGAAGGAGGGCGATGGCACGCCCCGGCCGCGCGCGGTTCGTCGCGCCGCTCGTCCTGGCGCTGGTGGCCCCGATGCCCGCGCGCGCGATCGAGACCGTCCCGGGCATGCCCCCGGTGGTCGACCCCCGCAACCTCTACAGCGAGACGCGCGCAGACCGGCTCCAGCCCGCCCTCGCGCTGCTCCCGCCCCGCGTCTACGTGCCGCACGTCAAAGCCCACGAGGTCTGGGTGATCGACGCGACGACGCTCAAGGTGGTCGACCGGTTCCGCGTCGGCGTCAACCCGCAGCACGTCGTGCCCTCCTGGGACCTGCGCACGCTGTGGGTCACCAACAACGCCGAGGGGCGCCCGGACGGCACGCTGACGCCCATCGACCCCGCCACGGGCAAGCCCGGCAAGGCGATCGCGGTCGACGACCCCTACAACCTCTATTTCACGCCCGACGGCCGCTCCGCCGTGGTCGTGGCCGAGGCGCTCAAGCGCCTGGACTTCCGCGATCCCCACACGCTCGCCCTCCAGGCCTCGCTCCCCGTGCCCAAGTGCGCCGGCATCAACCACGGCGACTTCTCCATCGACGGCCGGTACCTGATCATGACCTGCGAGTACGTCAGCCGGCTGGTCAAGATCGACTGGCTCCAGCGCCGGGTGCTGGGCTACCTCACGCTGCCCGACCGCGGCATCCCGCAGGACGTTCGGGTGAGCCCGGACGGTCGGCTCTTCTACGTCGCCGATCTGCGCGCGGGCGGGGTGCACCTGATCGACGGCGACGCCTTCGAACGCGTCGGGTTCGTGCGCACCGGCGTCGGCGCCCACGGGCTCTACCCGAGTCGGGACGCGACCCGGCTCTACGTCACGAACCGCGGCTTCGCGAGCATCGGCGGCCGGCGCGGGCAGGGCCAGGGCAGCGTGGCGGTCCTCGACTTCGCGACGCGCGCGGTGGTGACGACCTGGCCGATCCCGGGCGGCAGCCCGGACATGGGCAACGTGAGCGTGGACGGCCGACACCTCTGGCTGTCCGGGCGCTACGACGACGTCGTCTACGTGATCGACACCGCCTCGGGCGAAGTCCGCACGATCCCGGTCGGTCGCGAGCCGCACGGGCTCACGGTGTGGCCGCAACCGGGCCGCTATTCGCTCGGCCACACCGGCAACATGCGCTGACCCCGCGGGCCCGTGCCCTCGGGCGAGCCGCCCCGGGCCCCGGGCGTCGCCCCGAGCCTCCGGGCTCGAGACCGCGCGCGACGCCGACCGCCCGCCGGCGCTCGCTCAGGCCGCGCTGAGCGGTATCGCCGGGTCGAGTCCCAGCGCCCGCGCGCGCCGCGGGTGGCTCCGGGAGGTCTGGAGGAACCCGGCGAGCAGCACCCAGGTCCCCCCACCGCACCCGGGGCACGCGCGGCACTGGATGTCGAAGCACGCCTCGCAGTCCAGGCAGAGCGCGAGGCGCCGGAGCGGAATGTGTAGCGTCGGGATGACCGCGCGCCCGTTCGTCATCGGATCACGTCCCCTCCCCGTTCCAGCTGCGAGCGACGTCCCGCCGTCGACGCTGCATTTCCCGAACCATCCCCCACGGGTCGCGGCCGCCGCCGGTTGGCCGTCGACGCGCGCCCCCGCTGGGCAAATCTTTGCCCCGGGATGCGCAGCCGCGGCCTCGACCGGCGAGGCGGCTTCCCGGGCGAACCCGGCCGCCGCCCGCGGCGCCCATGGCTCCAATCGCGGCTGAGGCGGAGGCGCGGCGGCGCGAGGCCCGGCGGCGGCGCCGGCTCGGCCAGGAGCTCCTCGTCCGGGCCCTCTGCGCCGCGCTGATCCTCGCGGTCAGCGAGCTCGTGCGTCCGGTCACCGAGGCGGGCGGGCTCGTGCGCGTCGCGGCCCTCCTCGGCGTGCTCCTGAACGGTCCGTACTGGGCGCTGGCCGCCACCGGGATCGCGCTCCGCGCGCAGGCGTACGCGCGGATGCTGATCGACGTCGCGCTGATCACGCTGGGGCTCTACGCCGCCGGCGGGCTCGCCGCGGCCCCGTATCTGGGCGTCTACATGGTCGTGCCCCTCTACGCGGGGCTCGCGTTCTCGAGCGTCGCCTGCCTCGTCGCCACGGGCGCCGCCATCGCCGGCTACCTCGCCGTCGCCCTGCTCCAGCAGGCCGGCGGGCTCGCGCCGCCCGGACGGGCCGCGGCGGCCGGCTGGCCGGTGGCGATCTTCAACCTCGTCCTCCTCGGTCTGGCGGGCGCGCTCACCGCCGGGCTCGGCGCCGTCTACCGCCGCGCGCGGCGGCGCCTGGCCGCGCTGAACCAGGAACTCGAGCGGGCGCACGACCGCGTGCTGATCCTGAACGCCGAGATCCAGCAGGCGGCCAGGCTCCGCGTCCTCGGCGAGGTCGTCGCGAGCGTGGTACACGAGCTCGGCAACGTCCTGACTGCCGCCGTCGGCCACCTCGAGTTCGCCCGCGAGAAGGCCGAGCGCGCGGCCCCCGAGATCGCCGCCCACCTCGGGCGGGTCGAGCAGAGCCTCGAGGCCGCCATGCGCATCGTCCGCAACGCCCTGGACACCGCCCGCACGCCGGCCGAGCACCGCGTGCCCGTGGCGCTCGCGGAGGTCGCCCGCCAGGTCGTCGAGCTCAAGGCGTACGACCTCCGCCGCGACGGTGTCGCCGTGCACCTGGACTTCCCCGCCGACCTGCCGCCGGTCCTGGCGGCGCCCTACCAGCTCCAGCAGGTCCTCCTCAATCTGGTCACCAACGCCCAGGAGGCGCTGCGGGCGGTCGCCGGCCCCCGCCGGGTGGCGATCGCCGCCCGGCGCGAGGGCGCCGACGTGATCGTCGAGGTCGCCGACACCGGCCCCGGCATCCCCGCCGAGGCCCTTCCCCGCCTGTTCGAGCCCTTCTACACGACCAAGGCCGGCGGCACCGGGCTCGGGCTCGCCATCTCCGCGGCGATCGCCCGCGAGCTCGGCGGCGAGCTGAGCGCCGCCAATCGCCCCGGCCGGGGCGCGATCTTTCGGCTGCGCCTGCCGGCCGCCGGCGCCGCGTCCGCGCCGGGCGGCGCCCTCAGGCCCGACCGTGGCATGCCCGGCGGTGACGCCCGCGATGAAGCCGGTGCGCGCCGTGGTGAGGCTCCGGGCGAGCCGGGTGCGCCCCGCGGCGAGGCCCCGGGCGAGGGCGGGACGCGAGGGGGCGGGGCCGACGGCGCGCGCGGGGGATCGCGCGAAGGGGGCGCGCGCGAGGGCGGCGACGCCCGGTCGCCGGTCCCGCGCTGAGCGCGCGGCCGGCCCGCCCGCGGCGGGCACCCTCCGGACCACCACCACCACCCCGGCACCGCCCGTCGGAGCGGCGGCGCCCGCACTCGCGACCGCGACGACCCCGTCCGGGCAGCTCAGCCCCGGAGGATCTTGATGACCTCCGGGTGGGCCTGCGCCGCCTCCGGCGCGCCTTCGAAGACGATCTCGCCCCGGTCGATGGCGTAGAGCCGGTCGGCGACCCGGAGCGCGTTCACGAAGTTGGACTCGGCGATGAGCACCGCGATGCCGAGGTCCCGGATCGAGCGCACGGCCTCGATCAGGCGGGTGACGACGCGCGGGGCGAGCCCCTCGAACGGCTCGTCCAGGAGCAGCACGCGCGGGCGCAGGGTCATCGCCCGGGCGATCGCGACCATCTTCTTCTGCCCTCCGCTCAGGTGCAGGCCCCGGCGCCGCGTGAGGCCGCGCACCTCCGGGAACACGGCGAGCGCCTGCTCGAGCCCGGCGCGGCGGTCGCCGTCGGTGCGGCTCAGCCAGGTCGCGATCTCGAAGTTCTCCTCGACCGTGAGGTCGGGGAAGATGCCGGCGTCCTCGGGGGCCCAGCCGATGCCGAGCCGGGCGCGCTCGTGCGCGGGCAGCCGGGTGACGTCGCGTCCCTGGAAGGCGACGCGGCCGGCCCGCACGGGCAGCAGCCCCAGGATGCTCTCGATCGTGGTCGTCTTGCCCGCGCCGTTGCGGCCGACCAGGCAGACCACCTCGCCCGTCCCCACGGCGAGCGACACGCCGCGCAGGATCTGCGCGGGGCCGCGGAAGGCGTCGATCGCCCGCACCTCGAGCAGCGCCTCGCGCCCAGGCGCGCTCATCGCGCAGGCGCCGTGCCCAGCAGCGTGGCCGCCACGGCCTCGTTGCGCCGGATCTCGTCCGGGGTGCCGTCGGCGAGGATCGCCCCCTCGTGCATGACGACGATCCGGTCCGAGTAGCGGAAGACCACGTCCATGTCGTGCTCGATGATCGTCGCCGAGATGCGCTCGGCGCGCACCACCGCGGTGATCGTCTCCATGATCGGCGCCTTCTCCCGGGTGCTCACGCCGCTCGTGGGCTCGTCGAGGAACAGCAGGCGGGGTCGCAGCGCGTAGGCCACGGCCACGTCCAGCAGCTTGCGCTCGCCCTGGCTCAGCCCGCCCGCCGCCGCCCCCGCGCGCCCGTCGAGCCCGAACTGCCGGAGGACCTCGAACGCCTCCTCCCAGACCGCGCGGTCCCGGGCCGCCAGGCTGAGCGGACGGAACGTCCGCCCGAGCCGGGAGAAGGTCGCCACGGCCACGTTGTCGAGCGCGGTGAGCTGGTCGAACAGGTTGACGAGCTGGAAGCTCCGCGCGATGCCGGCCCGGATGCGCGCCGGCACCGAGTGGTGGGTGACGTCGACGCCGCGGAAGACGATGCGCCCGGCGTCGGGGGCCAGCAGCCCGCTGATCAGGTTCACGAGCGTGGTCTTGCCGGCGCCGTTCGAGCCGATGAGCGCCAGGACCTCGCCCTCCTCGACGCGGAAGTCGACGTGGTCGACCGCGCGCGTCTCGCCGAAGGCCTTGACCAGGCGCTCGGTCACGAGCAGCGCCACGGCTTCAGCGCCCCCGCGCGCGCCGCACCAGGCGCCAGACCGTGCCCACGATCCCCGTGGGGAGCGCGAGCACGAGCCCCACCAGCACGGCCCCGAGCAGCAACTGCCAGTAGACCGTGAAACCCACCGCGTAGGTCTTCAGGTAGTTGAAGACCACGGCCCCGACGATGGGCCCCGCGAAGGCGCGGAACCCGCCGAGGACGGTCATGAACACGATCTCCCCCGAAAAGGGCCAGTAGAGGACCTCGGGCGTCGTCAGCCCGTTCAGCGGGGCCCAGAGCGCACCCGCCAGCCCGGTGAAGACCCCGGAGATGAGGAAGGCGATCCACCGGTAGCGCCACACGCGGATGCCCACGAACGCCGCGCGCGTTTCGTTGTCGCGGATCGCCTGGAGCGCCTTGCCGAAGGGCGAGTGCACGATGACCCACATCAGGGCCGTGCACGCGGCGAAGATCACCAGGACGTAGTAGTAGTACTCGCGCGCGAGGAACTGGATCTTGTCGCCGCGCGCCGTGACGCCGAGCAGCGTGGGTGTGGGCACGCGCAGCCCGTCGGTGCCGCCCGTGACCCAGTAGAGCTTGAAGGCCAGGCTCCAGAGCACCTGCGACAGGGCGAGCGTCAGGATGCCGAAGAAGATCCGCGTGTAGCGCACGCAGACGCTGCCGAAGACCGCCGTCACCAGGACCGAGGCGGCGATGGCGGCGGCGAGGAACGCCTCCATGGAGGTGACGCCCGCGTACTTGACGAGCAGCGCGACCGTGTAGGCGCCCACGCCGAAGTAGGCCGAGTGGCCGAACGAGAGCAGGCCCGTGTAGCCCAGGAGCAGGTTGAAGCCGAGGGCCGCGATCCCCATGACGAGCCCGTAGGCGAGCAGGATCGTCTGGTAGGGGTCGACGACCCAGGGCAGCCCCGCGAGCGCCGCGCCGACGGCGACCGCCCCGGCGAGCACGCCCGGGGGCGCCGCGAGCTCGCGTGGCGGGCCGCTCACGGCCGCCCGAAGAGCCCCGCCGGGCGCGCCAGCAGCACGGCCGCGGCCATCAGGTAGAGCACGGCCAGCTCGATCTCCGGGAAGAGCACGATCCCCGCCTCGCGGACCAGGGCGACCACGAAGGCGCCGACCAGGGCGCCCTCCAGGCTGCCGAGCCCGCCGATGACGACCACGATGAAAGCCAGCACGAGCGCGTCGATGCCCATGCCGAGCACGGCCGACTGCGCCGGGACGATGATGGCGCCGCCGAGGCCCGCCATGAAGCACCCGAGCGTGAAGGCCTGGACGTAGACGTGATTGACGTTGACGCCGAGCCCCTGCGCCACGCGCATGTTCTGCGAGGTGGCCCGCAGGACCACGCCGAAGCGCGTCCGGTAGATGAACGCCCACAGGAAGACCGCCGCCGCCAGGCCCACGGCGATCACGACGAGGTTGTAGATCGGGTAGAGGTTGCCCCGGATCGTGACGCTGCCGGCGTTCTCCCAGATGGCGCTGGCGGCGACCGGGTAGGGCCCCCAGATCAGGCGCATCAGGTCCTCGAGGATCATGAGCAGCCCGAAGGTCACCAGCAGCTGGTACTCCTCGGCCCGGCGGTAGAACGGCCGGAGCAGCGTGGGCTCGAGCAGCGCGCCGAGCGCCGCGGTGGCGAGCGCGCCCACCGGCAGCACGAGGAGCAGCAGCGGCGTGGGCTGGCCGGCGAGCGCCCGGCCCACGGTCCACGCCGTCACGTAGGCGCCGAAGGCGAAGAGGTTGCCGTGGGCGAGGTTGACGATGCGCATCACGCCGTAGATCAGGCTGAGCCCGCCCGCGATGAGGAACAGGACCGCCGCGTAGAGGAGCGCGTTGAGCAGGTGGATGATCGGCAGGCTCATCAGTCGGCCACGCGGTAGGGTAGCACTTCCGCGGCCGGCGCCACCGCATTGCCGTCGACGGCGAGCGCGAGCAGCAGCCGGTACTGGCCCGGAGGCACGGGGGCCCCCGGCTCGACGAGCAGCCGATCGCCCTCGAGGCGGTCCGCCGTGCCCGCGGCGACGACCGCGCCGGCCGCGTCGAGCAGCGCCCAGCGGGCGACCACGGGCGCGCTCGGCCGGCCGCCGGCCACGCGGAGCGGGATCCGCTCGAGCGCGACCGTGCGGGCCTGGCGCACCACGACCTCGGCCTCGGCCCGCACGGCGAGCCGCGCGCCCTCTTGCGTCGCGGTCATCACCCACGCCCGGCGAGGATAGGCGTAGCGGTCGAAGGTCCCGACGACGAGCGGGTACGAGAGGTCGCGGAACGCCTCGAGCACGAGCTGCTCCGGGGTCCGGCGCGCGAGGCGGTAGGGGCCGTTCGTGACCAGGAAGTGGCCGGCCTGGCGGTAGTGCCGGCGCAGCGCGCCCCAGCGGCGCCGCGCCTCGGCGGCGTCCACGAGCCCGCGGAGCGCCTCGGGCACGTAGGCCTGCCGCTCGAGCTGCGCCGCCAGCGCGTCCAGGCGCCGGGCGAGCGCGGGATCGCGCACGAGGTCGAGCCAGGGCCGACCGCGCCGGCGCGCCTCGGGCGCCGAGAACGCCGCGAGCCCCCGCGCGACGGCCTGCTCGGCCAGCGCGAGCACCGTCCACGGCACCGGGCTCCAGGGCGGCGCCAGCGCGGCGAGCTCGTGGGGCGCCGCGCTCGCCGCCAGGTAGACCTCCACCACGGGCACGTCGTTCAGGATCTGGACGTCGCCGAACTCCTTCACCGCCGTCGTCACCTGGCGCACGCGCGCGCCCGCGAAGGCGCTCCGCAGCAGCGCGGTAGCCCGCGCGACCTCCGGGTCGTACCCCGGAGCGTCCGGGGCGCCGCTCCCCCACCGGGCCGCGAGCGCGAACGGATAGAGGAGGTCGGCCGGGGTCATCGCGGTCCCGTCGTGGAACTTCGAGGCGAGCACCTCGTAGACGACGCGCGCCCGCGCCGGCGTCGGGCGCTCGGCCGGTCGGAGCCCGGCGCGGGGGTCGGGCACGAGCGCCCCGGCCGGCACCTCGACCGGCGCCCCCGCGGCGGCCAGGCGCGCCTCGACGACCCGGACGCGGTTGTCGAGCCAGCCCTCGTCGCGCGGCGTCGGCAGGAGCGCCGGGTCGGCGAGCAGCGCCCAGAGCAGCCGGCCCGGGACGTCGGTGAAGCCAGCGATCGGGTTCCAGGCCGCCGCCGGGCGGGCCGGCACGCCGAGCTCGAGCCAGCCGTTCCAGGGGAAGTCCTTGAGCTTCGCGGTGCGCGGGAAGATCGCGGCGCCGAGGCCCGCGTGCGCGTCCCAGGCGACGTTCTCGATCCCCGCCGCGTAATCGTCGTCGATCGCCTCGCGACGCACCGTGTAGCCGAGCACCACGCGCCCGCAGTCGGCCACGAGGCGCTCGACCAGCCGGCGCTCGAGCGTCAGGCGCGCGCCCGCCGCGGCCGGCGGGGCCTCGCGGCGCGTGCGCGCGAGCGCCTCGACCTCCTGCCGCAGGCCGGCGTCGCGCACGCTGCCCGCGAGGACGAGATAGGCGTGCCACCAGCCCGCCTTGAGCCAGGGCGGGCCCGGGTGCCCGACGAAGTCGGTCCGCGCGTCGGCGAGCAGGCGCTCGAGCGGGATCTCCTCGAGCACGGCCTCGGCCTCGGGGCCGGCGGCGCGCCAGCCGGCGCCCGCGAGCAGCGCGGCCGCGCGCCCCGTGGCGCGCACGCGGAGCGGGGGCGCCGGGCCCGGCGCCTCGGCCGCCGCCCGCCGGGCGGCGATCAGGTCGGCGTGGGCGTAGGCGTCGCCGTGATAGGGCGTCACGGGATAGGGGTGCGCGACCCACCAGGCGGCCGCGGGCAGCGCGCGGCCGAGCGCCGCCGCCGCCGCGCACCGCGCCGTGGGGTCCCGCGGCCCCGCGGCGGTGAACGTCAGCACGAGGTACCCGGCGAGCGACTCCACGGTGCGCACGTGGGCCGGGGCCGCGCCGTCCGCGAACGGGTCGGGCCCCACGTAGGCGTGGAGCGCGTGGCGCGCGAGCCGCCGGGCGGCCTCGGCGGGGGCCGCGACGTGGAGCGTGATCTGCTGCGGGTAGAAGGACGGGTAGTAGGGGATCTCGTGCCCGGCCTCCGCCGCCGCGCACGGCGCCAGCAGGAGGACGAGCACGACGGCAAGGGCCCGGCGGGTCACGAGGGCCTCGGCGGCGCGGCGGCGCCGGGGGCGGCACGCCCCCGCCGCCGCCGTGCGCGGGACGGCGCTCAGGCCTTGACCACCGGCCAGGTCTTGTCGATCCAGGTGTACGTCGACGTCGGCTCGCCCTTGGGCCACCCGGGCGGCGCCGTGATGTTGCGGATCGGGATCGTGATGATCCGGTTCGGGTCCAGGATCGGGAACGGGTACTCCGGCACGTTCTTGCTGAAGCCCGTCACAGCGTCCTTGTAGCCCTGGTGGTTGTCCGGGCGGATGTAGACGTAGCCGGCCGGCGCGGCCACCATGAGCCCCTCGAGCTGGCTGATGATCGCCTCGTCGTCGGGCCAGCCGCCGACGAGCTTGTTGGCCTTCTCGATGGCCGTCTTGAGCATGTAGGTGGCGGTGTAGCCGCCCTCGGCCTGGAAGTTCGGGTACTCGTTGAAGCGCTTGGAGTACTTCTCGACGAAGGTCTTGTTGAGCGGCCAGCGGTCGCCGGGCGGGTACGTGAAGTGGTAGTTGGCGTGCACGCCCGCGATGACCCCCTCGGGGTGGTCCTTGCCGAGCGCGTGCGGAGCCACGCCGAAGGCGATCATGCTCGCGAACTTCATCTTGTCGAAGAGCCCGTAGCGCAGCGCCTGCTTGTAGAAGGCCACGTAGTCGCCGCCCCACACCGAGGACACGAGCAGGTCGGGCTTGGCCGCGATCGCCGCCGTGATGTGCGAGGTGAAGTCGGTCGTGCCGAGCTTGGGCCAGCCCTGGTACACGATCTCGGTGTGCGGCATGAGCTTCTTCATCACGATCGTGAAGTGGTCGAACGCATTGCGCCCGTACGCGTAGTCGGGGTGGATGTGGGCGATGCGCTTGACCTTGGGCCAGGTCTGGACCACCGCCAGCGCGCAGGTCACGCCGTCGGCCGACTGCATGTTCGTCAGGCGGAAGATGTAGTGCGGCTTGGGCACGGCCTTGTCGAACAGGAAGTCCGTGCAGCCGTCGACGAACATCGTGAGGACCTTGAGCTCCTCCGCCACCGGCCCGAGGGCGGGCGTGTTGCCGCTCGAGGTCACGCCGCAGAAGAAGTCGATCTTCTCCTGGAGCTTGAGCCGGCGGAGCTCCTTCACGTTGGCGTCCGTGCCCGCGTTCTCGTCGGCCTTGAGGAGCTCGATCTTGCGGCGCCCGAGGAGCCCGCCCTGCGCGTTGATCTCTTCGACGGCCAGGAGCTGGCCCTTGTACATCGGCTCGCCGAGCACGGCGGCGGGGCCGCTGAAGAAGGTCATGTGGCCGATGCGGTAGGGCGTGTCGGGGATGGTGCCGCGCGGCTTCTCCTGCGCCTGGGCGACGCCGACCACCGGCAGCGGGGCTCCGCCCGCCGCGGTGACCGCGGCCCCGACGCTCACCCCGAGGGCGCCCAGGAAGTCCCGGCGACTGAGCTCTCCAGGCATGGCTCGTCCTCCCTCCCTCGCGCGGGGTCCGTCGCGAACCGGTACCCACGCGGTGGCCTCCGCGTAACACAGCGTGCGCACGCTGTCAAGGCGCCCGGCCGCCGACCTCCTGCCTCTGCGGGGCGTCGGGCCGCTGGTAGGATGGAGGCGCTCGGGCCGACCGGGCGGCGCGGGGCCGCCCGGCGCACGGCCGAGCGGAGGGAGCGCGTGCGCGGCGTCGCGCGGGGGGTCGGTCGCGTGGGCCGAGGGGTCGTCCGGGCGCTCCGGGCGCGCCCGGGCTTCGTGCTCGCGCTCGCCGCGCTCGTCTTCACGCTCGACCTGGTGCTGCCGCCGCTCGTGCTCTCGCTCACCCGCAAGCCCTGGACGTACGCGACCGTCAACCCGTGGCTCCGCCGGTTGCCCGAGTACCTCGGCTCGTCGGCCCCGCTGGGCGAGAAGCTGGACTTCCTGAGCCGCGTCGCCGTGTTCTGGGTGACCGCCGAGGGCCCGTACGGCGTGCCCGAGTGGGGCTTCTCGGTCGACACCATGGATCTCGTCCGCTTCGCGCTGACGGCAGGGCTCGTGGCCGTCTACTTCGCGCTCTGGCTCGAGGCCCGCGCGCGGGCGGCCCCGGCGTGCCTCGCGCCGCGGGCGTGCGGCGCGGGGGGCGGGACGGCGCGCGCCACCGGCATCGCGGGCGCGCTGGTCGGCACGCTCGGCCTCACCACGGGCCCCTGTAGCGTCGTGGGCTGCGGCGCGCCCGTGCTGCCGGTGGTCGGGCTCGTCTTCGCGGGGCTGTCGAGCGGCACGCTCGCCCTGCTCTCGTGGGCGTCGCGGGTGTCGGTGGCCGTGGTGCTCGGCGCACTCGCGCTCGGGACGGTCTACCTGGCCTGGCGCGTCGGCGAGCGGAGCGCGCCGGCGACCGCCGCGCCGGCGACCCGCGGGTGAGCGCCCCACGCCGAGGGCCCGCTCGGCGACTTGACCGACGCCCGCCGCGGGCCTAGAGTCCGACGGCGGACGGCGCGCACCTCGCGCGCACGACGTCACGCGTCCAGGAGGGTCCCCATGCGACAGCAGCGGTGGTCGTGGCGATGGTCGGCCGTGCTCGGGGCGCTCTGGCTCGGCGCCCTCCTCCTCGGGCCGGGCCCGGGCGGGGCAGGCCCCGCCGCGGCGGCCGAGTTCCGGCTGAAGGGCGTCTCCAACAGCCGGCCTCAGGTCCAGTTCAAGATGTGGGAGTGGATGGAGGCCGAGCTCCCGCGCCGCTCCAACGGACAGCTCCGCCTCGAGGTGACGAGCCTGCCCGAGCTCGGCCTCACCGGGTTCGAGCTGGTCCGCGTCATGCGCGCGGGGCTCGTCGACCTCGCCGACGTCCTCCCCACCTACGTGTCGGGCGACGTGCCGCTCATCGAGGGCGTGGACCTGCCCGGCTTCTTCAGCCTCGAGGAGTTCGACCGCTCGCACAAGGCGCACCTGGCCTGGCACAAGGTCCTCAAGGCCCACGAGGCCAAGCTCGGCGGCGTGTTCCTCGGCTCCTACGGCTACGCCTACCAGGTGCTCTACAGCCGCAAGCCCGTCCAGACGCTCGCGGACCTCAAGGGCCTCAAGGTGCGCGTCTTCGGCGCCGCGCAGACGGACTTCATCCGCGCGCTCGGCGCCGAGCCGGTCTCGCTGCCGGTGGCCGAGGTCTATACCGCGCTCGAGCGCGGTACCGTCGACGCCGCCATCACGGGCACCATCGCGGGCTTCAACCTCAAGTGGTACGAGGTCACCAAGTACATGGTCGACCTCCAGCTCGGCCCGGTAATGATCGCGCTGGTGGCGAGCAAGCGCACGTGGGACCGGCTGCCGCCCGAGCTCCGCAAGGTGCTCGAGGCGGTGGGCGAAGAGCTCACCGTCCGCGGCTGGGAGCTCGCGCGGACCAGCACGGTCGAGGGGCTCGAGGAGAACAAGAAGAAGGGGATGGTGTGGGTGCCACGCCGGCCCGAATGGGCGCCCGCCATCCGGGACGCGGTCCAGAAGCACGTGCTGCCGAACTGGGTCCGGCGGGCCGGGCCCGAGGGCCGGACGGCCTACCTGGAGGTGCTGGCGCCGCTCACGGGCGTGCCGCTGCCCTGACGGTGCGCGCGCTCAGCCCCCCTTCATCGTCGTCGGGAGCCAGAGCGCGAGCTCCGGGAAGGCGAACAGCAGGGCGATGGCGACGAGCATCGCGAGGAAGAACGGGAGCACGCCCAGGTAGACGTCGCTGATCGTCCCCCGCTCGGCGCCGCCCGCGCGCAGACCGTGGATCACGTAGAGGTTCAACCCCTCGGGCGGCGAGATGAGCGCCGCCTCGGTCAGCAACACGGCGATGACGCCGAACCACACCAGGTCCACGCCCAGGGCCTTGAGCACCGGCAGGAGCACGGGGATGGTCGTGACCATCATCGCGAAGCCGTCCATGAAGGTGCCGAGGATCAGGTAGAAGACCACGATCAGCACCATCGTCGCGGTCGGCGAGAGCCCCGAGGCCGCCACCGCGCGCGAGATCGCCGCCGGCACGCCCAGCAGCCCGAGCACGGCGTTCAGCGTGAAGGCGCCCGTGAGGATCAGCATGATCATGGCCGTCGTCCGGGCGCTCGACAGGCAGACCGTGCGGAGCATGCGGGCGTTGACGCGGCCGGCGCCGAGGGCGAGCCCGAAGGCCCCGACCACGCCGAAGGCCGCCGCCTCCGTGGGCGTCGCCACGCCGAGGTAGATCGTCCCGAGCACGAGGAAGATCAGCGCGAAGGTCGGCAGCATGTGCACGGCCGCGCGGAGCTGCTCGCCGAGCGGCGCCGCGGGCTCGCGGGGCGCGACCTCCGGCCGGATCAGGGCGGCCACGAAGATGATCCCCATGAAGAGCAGCGACAGGAGCAGGCCCGGGATGACGCCCGCCATGTAGAGCCGCCCGATCGAGACCTCCATGAGCACGCCGTAGACGATGAAGTTGATGCTCGGCGGGATCAGGATGCCGAGCGTGCCCCCGGCGGCCAGCGAGCCGAGCACGAGGCGCTCGTCGTAGCCGCGCTGGCGGAAAGCCGGCAGCGCCACCGAGCCGATGGTCGCCGCCGTCGCCACGCTCGAGCCCGACACCGCCGCGAACGTCGCGCACGCGGCGATGTTCGAGTGCATGAGCCCGCCCGGCAGGGGACGGAGCCAGAGCGAGAGCACGCGGTAGAGCTGCTCGGAAAGCCCGCTGTGGAGCAGGAGCTCGCCCATCAGGACGAAGAGCGGGATCGCCACGAGCACGAAGCTCGTGTTCGTGTTCCAGGCGATCAGCCCGAGCATGTCCCACAGCGGGCGATCGCTGAAGAAGTACATGAGCGAGAGCGAGAGCAGCCCGAGCGTCGAGGCCACGTGGAGGCCGAGGAGGAAGGCCACCACCATCAGGACGCTCGCCACGCCGAGGGTCAGGTAGGCCATGGGCCCTCCGGCTACGCCCGCTCCCCGGGCTGCGGCGCCGCGGGGCCGGGCGCGTCCTCGAGCTCCACCAGGCGCCCGGCCGCCAGCGAGTCCACGAGCCCCACGGCGAGCATGAGCAGGGCCTCGAGCGCCAGCCCGCTGAGGCCCAGGGCCAGGCAGGCCTGCGGGATCACGAGCGGCGTGCGCAGGAAGCTCATGGCCCGGGCGTCCGTCCGGTAGGAGTCGAGCGCCAGGCGCCAGGCGTAGACCGCGACGACGGCGGCGAAGAGCGCCATGACCGCGAGCGCGGCGTAGCCGAGCCCGACGCGCACGCGGCGCGGCAGGTGCGGGAGCAGCACGTCGATCCGCACGTGCCCGCCCGTGCGGAGGGTATAGGCGAGCGCGCTCACGCCGCCGAGGGCGAGCGCGTAGCCGCCCATCTCGTCGGTGACCGCGGAGGACACGCCGAGGAACTTGCGTCCGAGCACGTCGACCGTGATGTAGAAGGACACGAGCAGGAAGAGCGCGCCGCTGCCGAGCGCCATCCGCAGCGCGACGGCGTCGGCCGCGGCCAGGCCGGCGCGGAGGGCCGCGCGGAGCCCGCGGGCGGGCGGCGGCGCGTCCGCCATCAGACGGGCCTCCCGCCGGCAGGGGCCGCTCACGGCAGGGTCAGGCCGCTGTACGGGGCCAGGTACTGGTTGAAGAGCGCGCGCGCCTCGGGGCCCGAGCGCTTCAGCCAGCTGGGCAGCACCACGCGCGTGAGCACGTCGCGGGTCGCCGCGGCCATCTCGGGCGTGAGCGGGATGAACTCCACGCCCTTCTCCCGGTTCCGGTCGATCCCCTCGCGGTCGGTCCGCCGGCCCATCTCCCACCCGCGCTCGCTGAACTCGTCGCCGAGGCGGCGGAGCATCGCCTGCTGCTCCGGCGTCAGCCGGTCCCACGTGCGCCGCGAGAGCACGAGCACCCCCGAGTTCGGCCCGTGGTTGATGTCGACCAGGTAGCGGGCGACCTCGTAGAGCTTGATCGCGAAGGCCGGATAGCTGCCGGTGATCGCCGCGTCCACCGTGCCCCGCTCGAGCGCCGTGTAGACCTCGGCGAAGGTGATCGCCACCGGCTCCATGCCGAGCGCCTTGGCCATCTCGGTCTGCGCCGCGCCGTACACGCGCACCTTGAGCCCCTTGAGGTCGGCGGGGCTCCGCACGGGTCGCCGGCTCACCAGGTACTGCCCGGGCCAGATGTAGCCGCCGAGCACGACGCCGCCGAGCCGGTCCTCGTACTTCCGCACCGCCGCAAGCCACGCCGCGTGGGCCCTCACCGACGCGTCCATCGAGGGGTAGAGGGCGGGCAGGTCGACCCCCTCGACGATCGGGACCTCGCCGGCGACGTAGCCGAGGATGATGTCGGCGAAATCCACGAGGCCCGCGCGCGTCACGCGCACGAGCTCGAAGCCCGTCAGGCCGAGCTCGGGCAGGCTCGCCACCTCGGCCTTGATCTGGCCGCCGGTGCGGCGCTCCACTTCCTCGCCGAACCAGGTCCAGAGCGCGAAGTGCGGCAGCGGCCGGCCGGTCGCGACGCCCTTCCACTTCTGCTGGGCGAGCGCCGGGGCGGGGCCGAGGCCGAGGGCCAGCGCCGCGAGCGTGACCGCCACGATCCACGCCGTCATCGTCGTCCCTCCTCGCCGTCCGGGCGTGATGGGTTCGGGCGCCCGATGAGTGTAGCGCGCACCGGGCCCGGCACGGGCTCCGGCGCGCGGCTGAGGATGGCGCCCGTTGCCCGCCGCGTCAAGGCGGGCGTGGCGGGGTGGCAGCGGCCGGCTCAGCGCAGGAACCACACGTTGGTCAGCGCCACGAAGAGATTGCCGAGCGCGTGGGCGGCCATGCCCGGCAGGAGGCTCCCGGTGCGCTCGTAAGCCCAGGCCCAGAGCACGCCGCTCAGGAACACGTCGGTCGCGCCCACGGCGCCGTAGCCGTGGGCGAGCGCGAAGACCAGGGCGCTCGCCGCCGCGGCCGCGGGCCAGGCGAGCCGTCGGCGCAGCGTCGCGAAGAGGAGCCCGCGGAAGACCACCTCCTCGAGCACCGGCGCGACCACGACGCCCACGACCAGTGTGTCGAGCGCGGCGGCGAGGTCGCCGAACACCAGCGCCTCGTCGAACCATTCCGTCCAGTGCGAGGTGAGGCCGAACGCCTCGACCGCCGCGCCGAGCAGGAGGTCGAGCGCCTGGCCGGCCGCCAGGAGCACGGCCGTGGCCGTCACGAGCGCCCGCCCGCCGCGCGGCCGCGGACGCAGCCCGAAGGCGCGCGCCGCGTCGAGGCCTGCGGGCGCCAGCAGCCGCCGCCGCGCGAGCCAGAGCATCGGCAGGGCGGGCACCGTCGCGAGCGCGAGCTGGGGCAGCGGCACCGCGGGCGCGTGCTGCCACACGGCCACCGCCGCGCGCGCGAGGCCCACGTCGAGCGCACCGCCCCAGAGGAGGACGACCGCGCCCGCGCCGGCCGGCCAGGGTGGCGGCAGCGGCGCCGCCGCGACCGCGAGCGCGTCCCCGCGGCGGCGCGCGAGGGCGCGTGCGAGCGCGACGAGGCCCGCCGTCGCGACGAGCCCTTCGACCAGCAAGTAGACCCGCAGGCGCCCGAGCACCGCGTCGAGCCGCCGGCGCTCGTCGCGGTCGACCGCCGCCCGCGCGGCGGCGTCGCCCGCCCGCGCGGCCAGCCGGGCGCGGATCCGGTCACGAAACCACGGCTCGAGGGGCGGCACGGCCTCGGCGTCGACAGGGCCGTCGAGGTACGCGCTCCGGAGCAGGGCGACCCAGGTCGCGCCGACCGTGCCCCCCGCGGCCCAGGCCTCGAGCCGCGCGCGCAGCGCCTCGAGCCGGCCCGCCTCGCCTTCGAGGATGGCCAGACGCAGCTCGACCAGCGGGTCCGCGGACGCGGCGGCGAGCTCCGCGTACCAGGCCAGCGCCTGCTCGAGGTCCGCCGCGCGGTCGGCGATCGTGAGCGCGTAGAGGCGACGCTCCCAGCCCGGCGCCCGTTGCGCGGCCTCGCCGAGGTCGAGCACCCGGCTCACCACCCGCGCCAGCGCCCGCTCGGGCTCGGCCACGGCCGCGGGACCCGGCGGCTCGACGAGGAGCCGGGCGAACCATGTCGTGAGGACCAGCGCGGCGAGCGCGGTCGCCGCATGAGGGAGCCACCGGCGCAGGGCCGCCGCCGCGGCCCAGCGCCCTGGGCCGTCCGAGGGTGCCGCGGCCTCCTCCGCGCGCGGCCCACGGGCGTCCTCGGCACCGGAGCCGGCCGCCTCCGCCCCTGGTGGCCCCGGCGCGTCGCCGCCGGGGCTCGACGCGGCGTCGTCGCGCGGATTGCGAGCCTCGGCCCCGCGCGGATCCGGGGCGTCGTCGCTCCGCGCGTCTCGGGGCCCGCGGACGTCGTCGGGGCTCACGGCGGCGGATCATACCCGACGGCCCCGGGCTATACTGCCGGCCAACCCAGCCGGAGGTGAGCGCGATGCCGAGACAGCGGATCCAGCCCCAGGGGCTCGCCAAGCGGGTCGTCGCCGGGCAAGTGCTCTACTCCCACGTGGTCGTCGCCGAGGGGCGGAAGCTGATCTTCGTGTCGGGACAGGTCGCGCGCGACCGGGACGGCAACGTCGTCGGCAAGGGCGACATGCGCGCCCAGCTCCGTCAGGTCGGCGAGAACCTCAAGACCGCGCTCGAGGCGGCCGGCGCGACCCTGGCCGACCTCGTCAAGACCACGACCTACGTGACCGACATCGAGGAGTTCTTCAAGCACACCGATGTCCGCATGCAGTACCTGGGCCCGGCGCTTCCCACCAGCACGACCGTCGAGGTCCGGCGCCTCGCCCACCCCGACTTCCTGGTCGAGATCGAGGGCGTGGCCGTGGTGGACTGACGGGCCCGGCCCGCGCACGGCGGGAGCGCCATGAAGATCAGCGCGTTCCACTTGATGCCGCACCGCGAGCTCCCCGCTGACTTCGAGCGCCGCTACCGGTCGGTGTGGGTGACGCCGCCCTGGTGGGAGCTGGCCGACGCGCGGCGCGTGGGCCAGTACTACACCTGGACGCTCGACGAGCTCCTCCACGCGGCCCGCCGCGGCTTCGACGGCGTCTGCACCAACGAGCACCACCAGAACGCCTACGGGTTCATGCCGAACCCGAACCTCATGGGCAGCGTCCTGGCCCGCCTCACGAGCGGCCTGCCCGTGGCGATCGTGCAGATGGGCGCCACGCTGCCCACGCACAACCCGCCCATTCGCGTCGCCGAAGAGTACGCCATGCTCGACTGCCTGAGCGGCGGCCGGCTCGTGGCCGGGCTGCCGCTCGGCAGCCCCATGGACGTGAACCTCTGCTACGGGATCCCGCCCCTGGAGCACCGGGCGCGCTACCGCGAGGCCTTCGCGCTGACGCTCCGGGCCTGGCAGGCGCGCGAGCCCTTCGCGTGGAACGGGCGCTACTACCAGCTCGCCACCGTGAACCTCTGGCCGCGGCCGATCCAGCAACCCCACCCGCCGGTGTGGGTGCCCGGCTCGGGCAGCGTGAGCACCTTCGAGTTCGCGGCCGAGCACGACGTCTGCTATTGCTTCCTGAGTTACTCGGGCGCGCGGGCCGCGCGGACGATGATGGCGGGCTACTGGGAGGCGGTGGCCCGTGCAGGGCGCGACGCGAACCCCTACCGCGCGGGGTTCCTCCAGCTCGTCGCCGTCGCCGAGACCGACGCGCAGGCGGAGACGCTCTACGCGCGGCACGTCGAGTACTTCTACCACAAGTGCCTGCACCTGCCCGGGCCGTGGTTCTCGCCGCCGGGCAACCAGGACTACGCGAGCCTCGTGGCCGCCGTGCGCCACCCGGTGCGCCGCGCCGAGAACCCGAAGGACCTGCGCTATGGCGACTTCGTCGAGCGCGGCTACGTGATCGCCGGCAGCGCGGCCACCGTGCGCGACCGGCTCCGCGAGGAGGTCATCCGCGGGCTACGGGTCGGCAACCTGATGCTGCTCGTACAGTTCGGCTCGATGCCGCACGAGCTCGCCCTCGAGAACATCGACCGCCTCGCCCTCGAGGTCCTGCCCGCGCTGCGCGGGCTCTGGACGGACGAGGGATGGGTGAACCACTGGTGGCCCGCGACGCTGCGCGCGCCGGCCGCGGGGGCGCCGCAGGGCGCCGGGCGCGCGCCGACCCCGGCGGGGCCCGCCGCGCCCGCGGGGCCTCCGCCCGCCGCGCCCCGTGCGGACGCGCCCACGCGCGCGGCGGAGCCCGAGGCCCCGAGGCTCGCCGACGGCCGTCCGGGGACGCGCCGGTGAGCGTCGCCGCGACCGAGGCGCGCACCGTCGCCGTCTGGGGCGAGCGGCTGCCGGTGCGGGTGCTGGTGGCGGGGCGCGGCCCGGCCGTCGTCTTCTTCCACGGCCCGTGGGGCCTCGTGTGGGACCCGTTCCTCGACGGGCTCGCCGAACGCTTCACCGTCTACGCCCCCGAGCATCCCGGCACGACGCCCGGCCGGGCCGACGACGCCTACCAGCTCGACGGGCTCTGGGACCTCGTGCTCTGCTACGACGAGCTGCTCGAGCAGCTGGGCCTCGCCACGGCGGCCCTCGTCGGGCATTCCTTCGGCGCCATGGTGGCGTGCGAGGTCGCGGCCGGCTACCCGCACCGCGCGGCGCGCCTCGTGCTGATCGACGCGCTCGGCTTCTGGCGCGACGACGCGCCGATCGTCAACTGGATGCTCCTGGGCCTGCGCGAGCTCCCCGCGCACGTGCTCCGTGACCCGACGGGGCCGCCGGCACGGTGGCTCTTCGGCGCGGGCGAGACCGGCGAGGCGGCCCTCGCGACCCAGGTGCGGCTGACGTGGGCGATGGGCGCCACCGGGAAGTTCGTCTGGCCGCTCCCGGACAAGGGCCTCGGCAAGCGCATCCACCGCGTGCGGGCGCCGACCCTGCTCGTGTGGGGCGAAGCGGACCGGCTCGTGCCGCCCGTCTACGCCGAGGAGTTCGCCCGGCGGATCCCCGGCGCGCGCGTCGTGACGGTGCCCGAGGCGGGCCACGCCCCGCACCTCGAGCGCACGGCGACCGTGCTCCCGCTCGTCCGCGCGTTCCTGAGCGCATAGGCGCCGCCGCCGCGGGCGGCGCGGTGGCGCGTGCTAGAATCGCCGCGCCATGGAGCCCCGGGGGCGGGTGCGGGGCGGCTCCGCCTGCACCCCACGCGTCCCGCGACGTCGCGTCGCCGCCGACGAGCGCCGGTGCCGGGTAGCGCTCGTCCCGTGCCGCGTCGCGCCCGCGCCCTCGCCGGTGCGAGCGCGGGTCACGCTTCCCGGTGCGCGAGCCGGTAGAGGCGCTCGGCGTACGTCTCGATCAACGCGCGGCGCGCGAGCCGTGCTCGCCAGTGCGCAGGGATCGCGCGCTCGCCGTAGTACGCGCCAGCGAGCTGGCCGTAGACCGCGCCCGTCGTGTCGGCGTCCTCTCCGAGATTCACGACGCGCAGCGCTCCCTCGGCGAACGACCGGCTCCGGTGGAAGGCCCAGTGCGCGGCCTCGAGCGTCCGCACGACGTACCCGGTGCCCCGGATCTCCGGCGGTTCGCGTCGTGCGAACGACCCGGCGGCGACCTCGCGGACCGCGGGCGCGAGCGGCTGCTCCGCCCAGAGGCCAGGGACGGGCGTGTAGTCGCCGCCGAGCAGCACGTCCTTCGGCACGCCCGAGAGCGCCCCGAGCAGCAGCGCCGCGAAGCAGCGGCAGGCGTCGACTGCCTCGCGAGCCTGGTGCGTCGTCCGCGAGCTGTCGGCCGCCCGTGCGATCGCCTCGGCCGGGGCGCGCGCGTAGAACAGCACCACCGGCGCCACGCGCATCAGCGAGCCGTTACCGGCCGAGCGCGGATCGGTGGGCCCGCACCAGGGCTCCCCGGTCCGCTCGAACCGCTCGAGCGCGGTGCGAACGGTGGTGCCGATGTCGAAGCACGAGCCCGTGCTCGCGAGATGCCCCTCCCGCCACCAGCGCACGTAGCGGTGGAGCTGGTCCACGGGGTCGAAGCCGCAGCACTCGATCAGGCTCTCAGCCAGACACAGCGCCATCGCCGTGTCGTCGGTCCACTGCCCGGGCGCCAGGCCGAACGGCCCGCCGCCCACCATGTCCCGGATCGGCGTGAACGTGCCCGGCGCGCGGAACTCGAGCGCGGTGCCGAGCGCGTCGCCCACGGCGAGCCCGAGCAGGCTCCCGCGGTAGCGCTCCAGCAGTTCCACGCGGCGGCGCGCGGCGCTCACCGGCGGCGTCCCCGCTGACGCCGCGCGGGCCGTCGGGCCTGGCGCCGGCCGGCCGCTGCCCGCCCGCCCGCCGCGGGACGGCGCCGCGCGTGTGACGGCGCGGCGCCCGTGGATGGGGCCCCGGCCCCGCGCGGCGCGCCGAGCGCGCCCCGGAGCACACCCTTCCAGTGCGCCTCGGCCAGATCCATCAGCTCCCACGCCGCCTCCCAGAAGCGCCACTCCTCATCGTCTCCCGCGTCGGCCGCGCAGCCATGCCGCTCCATCACCGCCTCGACGAGCGTGTCCGGCACCAGGTAGGCGCGGCTGCGGCCGCTGGCGATGAAAAAGCTCCCGGCGTGCGGCGCCGCGTTCGCGTCGAAGAAGGTCAGGACGAAGCACAGGTCCGGAAACCGACCCGACACGTTCGTGAAGTACGCGCGACCGTCGTCGTTCCGAATCTGGAAGCGGTAGCCCGTCCTCGCGAGCCCTCTGTCGAGCCGGGTCAGGCGGTCAGCCTGGAGGTCGCCCCCTTCGCCAGCCAGCATGTCCCCGCGGAACACCGCGGACGGTCGGGCACGCACGAGACGGGCAAAGCTCTCGACCTCGGCACGCGGACCGGCCACGAGTAGTCTGGCGTTGCACCAGTTCGCCATGGAGCCTCCTCCGCGCGCGACCGCGCACGCATCGTCCACTGTCCCGAGCACCTGTGACAGGATCGGTCATGGCCGAGGGCGCCCCCCGGGACCGTCGACCGCCGGTGAGGCCAGCCGGCACGCCGACCCGTCAGCACGGACCGCCGCGGCGACCCGCTGACCCCCCGGGCCCCACGAGCGCCCGCGCGGCGGCCGCGAGCTCGAACACGCGGCCGTCGTCGTCGCGCCGCGTGCGGCCGAGCAAGCCCGCCTGCCAGCGCGCGGGCAGCGCGGCCCGGCCATGCAGCGCGCCGACCACCGCGCCCACGATCGCCCCGACGGTGTCGCTGTCGAGCGTGTCGTTGACCGCCCGCACGAGCGCGGCCTCGGGATCGGCGGCGTGGCGCGCCAGGATGTAGAGGGCTGACGGGATCGTCTCGAGCAGGTACGCGCCCGAACCCCAGGCCTCGCACGCCTCGCGCGTCGAACGCCCGGCCGCCAGCGCCTCGCGCACCGGGCCGTCCACCAGGCGCCAGACCGGACCCCGGTAGGCCCAGCCCGGACGCCGCGCCTCCAGGCGGCGGTCACCCTCGAGCGGCCGGGCGTACGCGATGTAGGTCTCGAGCCACCACGTGGCGGGCGGCGGCGCTGGCATGGCGAGCGCGGCCCGGAGGAGCCCCACGAGGGCGACGCACGCCGCGATCGACGTCGGGTCGTTATGGGTAACGGCGCCGGCCAGGATCGCGTCCGCCCAGAGGTCGCGCGAGGGCGCACCGAGGTGCAGGACCACCACCGGCGCGATCCGCATCACGGCGCCGTTGCCCGCCGAGGGTTGCGCCGCCCGCCACCACGGCTGGCCCGCGCGGTACCGGGCGAGCGCAGCTGCCACCGTCTGCCCGATTCCGACGACGTCGCCGGCCGCGAAGCGGGCGATCACGTCCTCGGGGACCACGCGGCGGTGCTCGAGCAGGCTCTCGAGCGTCCAGAACGCGAGCTGCGTGTCGTCCGACGGGAGCCCGACCGGCCGACCCCCGGCCCGGGGATGGGGCAGGTAGTCGGTGATCTCACCGAAGCGCGCGGAGCGCTCGGCCGGGGGCAGGCCCTCGGAGGTGTTGCCGAGCGCATCGCCGATCGCCAGGCCGAGTAGCATGCCCTCCACCCGGTCGGCGCTCACGACCGGGTCGGCCGGCGGCGCGCCGAGCGCGCGGAACCCCTCGCGCGTGATGGCCAGTTGTCCCTGGTCGATCAGGGACTCGACGAGCGCGGCCGACGTCCCGCAGGTCGGTGCTTGTCGGGCGGCGCCGTACGCGGGTCCAGCGGGATGCCCGCTCATGCCGCGCCGGGCCCGCCCTCGCCGCGCTCCCAGCCCGCCCGGGCCCGCGCGACCGCCAGGTGCGCGCGCACGCCGACCTCGATCGGCGTGAACGCCCGGCGCACGCCGAGCGTCTCCACGAGCGCGCGGTCGCTCACGCTGGCCGCGAGCCCCGCCACATCGCGCTCGCCCGAGGCGCGCACGTCGATGCGCGCCTCGGGGACCAGCCGCCGCACGACGTCGACCAGTTCCCGGACCGTGACCGTGTCGCCGCCGGTGTTGAAGAAGCGCCGGCGTTCGAACCGCGCGGGGTCGGCGTCGAGGAGTGCGAGGAACTGCGCCGCGACGTCGTCCACGTAGACCAGGCTCACGCGGGCGTCGCCGAAGCCGACCGTCACCGGCTCGCCCGCCGCGACCCGGTCCACGAGCTCGCCGGTGAACGCGCTCGCGCCCCTCCGACGGCCCCAGCCGTAGACGATGCTCGGCCGGAGCCCGGCGACCACGAGCCCGTAGCGCGCCGCGTAGTGAGCCCCCAGGTGCTCGAGGTAGACCTTGCCGGCTCCGTAGATGGGCACGCCCGGCGCGACCCGGAGCGGCGCGTCTTCCCCGAGCGGGAGCTCGGCCGCCGGGTACCACTCGTCGGGGCCGTAGACGGCGATGGAGCTCGCGAGCAGGACGCGCCCCACGCCGCCCAGCCGGGCCGCCTCCAGCACGTTCGTCGTGCCGAGGATGTTGACGCGCGCCGCGAGCTCGGGATCTTCGTTGCTCTCGGCCCCCAGCACGTAGGCCAGATGGACGATCGCCGTGACCCCGTGGTCGCGCACCGCGTCGAGCAGGTCGACGAGCGACGTGACGTCGCCGCGGACGATGGCGAGCCGGTCGCCGGCGCGTGTCGTCAGGGGCCGAACCCGCCACGTCGCGGGCGCGACGTCGAAGAGCACGGCGCGGTCGCCGCGCGCGACGAGCTTCTCCGCGAGCGCGGCCCCGATCAGGCCCGTGCCGCCGGTGATGAGGACCGTCATGGCGCCACGGGCGCCGGCCGCGTGAGTCGCACGGGCTCAGCCTCCGGGCGCGAGCGCCGCGAGGACCTCGAGGAACCGCTCGACGCTGGCCCCGGCCGGGTCGAAGTTCGCCTCGAGGAACAGCTCCGTCACGCCCGCGGCGGCGTAGCGCTCGAGGTCCTCGCGGATCTCGGCGAGCGTGCCGCAGAGCGGCCGGCGCGCGCGCCCGCCCGGTGTCGGGCGGACCGCGAAGCTGCCGCGGCAGACGACGTGGATCGCCGCCGGGTCCCGGCCCGCGGCCTCCGCGGCGGCGCGTACCTCCTGGACCAGCGACGCGATCCGGTCGAGCGGCACGTTGCCGCCGTTGTAGCCGTCGGCGAGGGTCACCGCGCGGCGGACGGTCCCGGGGCTGTAGCCGCCGAGCGTGATCGGCGGCCGCGGCTTCTGCACCGGCTTGGGCCCGATCCGCGAGCGCGGGATCCGGTAGAACTCGCCCTGGAACTCGACGGGATCCTCCGTCCAGATCGCGGTGAGACAGCGCAGGAACTCGTCGGCGCGGCGGCCGCGGGCGCGGAAGGGGACGCCGACGGCCTCGTACTCGTCCTCGGACCAGCCGAGCCCGAGGCCCACGTGGAGCCGACCTCCCGAGACGTGATCCAGCGTGGCGAGCTGCTTCGCGAGCACGAGGGGCGTGTAGAAGGGCAGGACCAGGACGCTCGTCCCGAGGCCGATGCGGCGCGTGGCCGCGGCCACGTAGGCGAGCGTGACGATCGGGTCCATCACGCGCTCGAAGGGGCGGGGCCACGGCTGCCCGGGTGCCCCGTAGTACTCGTTGCGCGGCGCGAGCGGCGAGAGCAGGCGCTGGAAGACCCACAGCGACGCGTACCCCAGGCGCTCGGCCTCCTGGGCGACGCGCACCTGGTTCTCGGGCGTCGCCCACGCGCCCGCGATTGGCAGCGCCACGCCGAGCTTCATCGCACTCGTTCCTCCCCCCCCCGCGTCCCTGCGGGGGGCGGTGGGCGGTGCCAGTGCTAGCACGGGTGGAGGCATTCGGACAATCGGCGTCGGTGCCCGCCCGGGACAGTCCCGGGCCACTCGCCTGTCAAGACCGCGGGCCGCCGCGCTCCCCGTGCTGCCCGCGTCCGGGGTCGCGGCCACGCTCGAGGCGCCCGACGACCACGACGGCGACGTTACAGGCGACACACGGCGCCCAGACGCCGCGCGCGGCGGTCCGGAGGCGCATGCTCAGCACCGCCTCGGGGACGAGGTGCCCGCACGGGAACCGGAACCGCCGCCGACCGGATCGCGAGAACCCCAGGGTCTCACCCGGGGACCACGCGCGCGCCATCCCGATCTCCTCCTCGACTGTGCGCGAGCCCAACTGTGCGCGAGCGGGCCCGGCGCGCGGGCGCCGGCCCATCGCCGCGCCGCCCGCGCAAGGGCCCGGCGCCGCGACGCGCCCGGGACCGCCCCGCCCTGGCCCGCGGCGGCGCCCCGCGGCACCGGGCCCGCACCGGAGCATGCGAGGGACATGTGACAGAGGCGGTCAGAACTCGCGGCCGGCTCACGACGGCGGTCCCAGACCGCGGGCAGGACGACCGTCGGCGCGGATCCGGGGCGGTCGGCGCCCCGTCGCCTCCGCGGCATCCCCGGAGGCCCGCGGTCCCCCGCACGGACCCCGTGTCACCCGTGCGAATCCGTGACCGTCCCTGTCGCACGCCACCGCTAAGATCCGGGCATGGGTCGGCTCGCGGTGCTCTGGAGCGTGGCGGACTGGGCCGAGATGATCGCCGCGCTCCCGGGCGGCGGTCCCCTGCCCACGCGCACGGTGCTCGTGCCCGGCGAGGCCGTCGCGCACACCCTCCGGCGCGCCCTGATCGAGCGCGGCCACGCGCACGCGCTCGCCGGCACCCGTTTCCTGACGCTCACCGACGCCGCGACCAGCGTGCTCCACCGCGCGCAGGTCGCGTTCACCCGGGGCGAGGAGGCTCTGCGACCCGTCCGGCTGCTCGCGCTCTTCGGCGCTGGCGCCCGCAGTGGGGCACCCGGCGTCGGCGGCACACACGCGGTTGGCGACGGCGGCGAGCCCCGGCGCGTCGCCGTACCCGGGACCGGTGACGCGCCCGCGGTGGCCGACCTCGGGCTCGAGCACTTCCCGCCCGCGCTCCTTCGCGACCGCCAGGGCTGGGACAGCGTCTTCGCCGACGCGATCGTCGAGCTCGAGGCCGCGGGACTCCGGCCCGACCACCTTGCGGCGATCGCCGACCCGCGCCTGCGCGACGTCGCCCGGATCTGGTGCGCCCTGGACGCCGCGGCCGGCCGCTCCTGGACCGCGGCGCGCCTGGTCGCCGAAGCGGCTGCGCGCCTCGAGCGCGACGCGAGCCTCTGGCCCTTCGCCGGCCCGACGCTCGCCGCGGTGACGGGACACGAGCGCGTGGCGGAGGCGCGCTTCCTCCGCGCGATCCCCGACCTCACGCTCGGCCTCCTCGCCGCCCGGCCGCTGCGCGAGCACCACCTCGAGCGCGTGCAGGCCCTCTACGGCCCCGCCGCGCGCCGCGCCCTGCTCCGGCCGGCGCCGCGCGCCTGCGCGAGCGAGCGTGACCTCCTGGCCTCCTACCTCTTCGAACCGCCGCACGTGCTCGCCGACCCGGCGCGGCCGCGGAGCGCCGGGCCCGACGACACCGTGCGCCTCGAGGAGCACGACGGCCTCGAGGCGGAGCTCGAGGCGACGGCCGACTGGGTCGCCGAGCAGATCGCCGCCGGCATCGCGCTCGAGGATATCGCAGTGCTCGTGCCGACACTCGACCCGCTCGCCACGCTCGTCGCCGACCGCCTCGCGCGCTTGCCGTGGCCCGGACCCGGGCCCGCGCTACCCGTGCACGTCGCCGGCGGCCTGCCCCTCGCCGCCACTGCGGCCGGCGCCCGTGCGCTCGCCGTCGTCCGCGCGCTCCGCGAGCACCTCGCGGCCGCCGCGCTCGCCATGGTGCTCCCCGCCCTGCGCACCGTCGACGCGGACGGGACACCGGGATCACACGCCGGGCGCGAGCCCGACGACGCCGCACCCCCGCCCGACCCCGCGCCTCACCTGACCCACGGCGCCGCGACCGATCTCGTCTGGTCCCTCGGCACCACCGGGGGCAATCCGACCGACCCCGCGGGCGCGCTCGACTGGGCGGAGCGTCTCCGGGTGCGCGAGCCCCACCTCGCAGCGCAACTCGCCCGCGCGCGAGCGGCGCGCGACGATCCCGAGCGCTCGGGCCTGGCCCGCACGGCCCGCGAACTCGAGCGCCTGCTGGCCGACCTGCGCGCGGCGCGACCGGCGATCGAGGCGCTCGTCGGGATCGCGCGGCTCGTGGTCGGCGGCGCGCCGCTCGGCGAGCTGTGGGCGGCGCTCCGCACGTTCCTCGCCACCTGGCTGCTCCAGCCCCGGGCCGGACCGCGCGTCGAGGCCCTGCTCGACGGCGAGCTCGCCAGGGCGGCCGCGGCCGAGCGCGCGCTCGGCGGCCAGGAAGCGCTCGCGGTCGTCGAGCGGGCGATCGAGCGCGCACGCGTGTCGACCGGTCGGTTCGGCGAACCCGCCGTCTACGTCGGCACCGTGAGCGGTGCCGCAGGCCTCCGCTTCGCGGCCGTGCGCGTCATCGGGCTCGCCGAGGGGCACCTGCCACCGCTCGTCCACGAAGACCCGGTGCTGCCCGACGAGATTCGCGTCCGGCACGGGCTCCCGACGGCTGCCGATCGGGCGCTCGCCGCGCTGCACGCGCTCGACCGCGTCGTGCGCGCCACGGGCCGCCGGGTGGCGCTCTCGGCGTCCCGGCTCGACCTCGAGCGCACGCAGCGCGAGCCCTCGGCCGTGCTGCTCGAGGCGGCGGCCGCTCTCGGGCGCCCGCACGCCCGCACCGGCGCGCCGGGCGCCGTCATCCCCGACCCGACGGCGCTGCGTCGCGACGCGTTCGCGCCGGCCCGGGCTGCCGCGCTCGCGTTCCGCCGCGCCATGCCGCTCGGCGAGAGCGCGTGGCAGGACGGTGTCGCCCACCGCGCGCTCGGCTGTCCACCCCACTGGCGCGGCTCGCGGGCGCTGGACCTCGCGCGCCTGGCGGCGCTCACCGACGACGGGCTGCTGGGCCCCCGCATCGCCGACGTCGCCGTGCCCGGCCTCACGCCCGACCGGCCGATCTCGGCCACGGGGCTCCAGGAGCTGCTCCGCTGCCCCTACCGCTACTTCCACCACCGGGTCCTGGGCTTCGACGAGCCGGCGCGTGCGCCCGCGCTGCGCGAGATCGAGCAGCCGGCCTACGGCGCCCTGGTCCACGCCATCCTCGAGGAGTTCTTCCGCGCCCATGGACCCCGCTTCTGCGCGCGAGAGGGGCACCTCGAGGCGTGGCTCGCAGCCGCCAAGCGGATCGTCCAGCGCCGCTTCACCGAGTTCCTCGAGCAGTACCCGCTCGCTGGCGCGCGTATCCGCGCCAAGGAGCGCGAGCGGCTTAGCAGCGACGTGGCCGACCTCCTGCGCGCCGAGTGGGACCTCGGCCCGCGCCGCTTCGTCGCCGCCGAGCGCGAGTTCGGCCGACCCGCTCCGGTGCCGCTCCCGCTCGGCGCGCGCACGCTTTACGTCACGGGCACCGTCGACCGGATCGACGACGACGGGCGGACGCTCGTACGCGACCTCAAGACGGGACGCGTCGACCGGCGCGTCGGCGCCAACGCCGCGCCCGACCCCGTGGGCGATCTCCAGATCGCGCTCTACGGGCTCGTCGCCGAGCGACTGGCGGCCGCGTGGGGCACGCCGCCCACGGTGGGTGTCGCCTACATCGGGCGCCACGGCGCCGTGCGGGCGTTCGTCGACGATTTCGCGACCGTGCTGGCCCCGGCTGCGCGCGCGTGGCTCGCCCTCGCCGCCGAGCTGCTCGCCACGCGCCTCTTCCCGCGCACGCCGAGCGCCGAGGACTGCGAATCCTGCCTCTTCCGCCCGGTCTGCGGCGACGACGCCCACGTGCGCGCCGCCATGGTCCTGGCCGCGGGCCCGGACCTGCTCGCGCGCTTCCGGGCGCTGAAGCTCGGCGAGGCCGCGACGGGTGCGGGCCCGGCCGGTGAGGACGAGGACGACTGATGCGGGAGCATGACGCCCGGCCCCGAGACCCGAGCGGCGCGGAGGCCGGCGGTCCGCGGGGCGCCCCGCCGGACCGGACCGCGCGCGAGGCCGCGATCCGCGAGCGCACGCGCAACGTCCTCATCGAGGCCGGCGCCGGCACGGGCAAGACCACGCTGCTCATCGAGCGCCTCGTCACCATGGTGGCGCCGGCCGACGACGCGCCGCCGGTCCCGCTCCGTCGCATCGCCGCCATCACCTTCACCCGCAAGGCGGCGGGCGAGCTCCGGCTGCGCATCCGCGAGCGGCTCCTCCGCGCCCTGGCCGAGCCCGGCCTCGGCGAGGTCCGCGGGCGCGCGCTCCGTCAGGCCCTGGCCGACCTCGACACGGCCTACGTCGGCACGATCCACAGCTTCGCCGACCGGCTCCTGCGCCTCCACCCCGTCGAGGCCGCGCTCAGCCCCGCCTACGAGATCGTGGAGGACGACGAGGAGCTCGTCACCGAGACCTGGGAGCGGCTGATCCACGGCGTCCAGAGCGGCACCCTCGCCGCGCAGCTCGCCGGCACGCCCGCGGCGGCGCTGGCCGAGGAGGCCGCCCACACCGTGGCCCTCGCGCTCGGCGCCGAGCTGCGTGCCGAGTCCCTCGAGACCGAGCACCGGACCCGGTTCGGCCTCGACGCGCTCGTGGGCGCCTTCGTCCGCCACCGCGACGTCCCGCCCGCGGCGACGGCGGCCGCGCCCGTCGACCTCGCGGCGTTCCGCGCCGCCGCTGCGGCCTTCGGCGCCGCCGCGCGGCCCGTGTCGGACGCGAGCGAGGGCGGGCGCTGGCTGCGGCGCACCGCCGAGCGCCTCGCGGCCCTGGACGAGGTCACCGACCCGGCCCTGCTCTCCCGCGAGGTCCGCCGCGCCATGGCTCGGAGGCCGCGCCGGATGCGGAAGCGGCACGAGTTCGCCGGCGACGAGGTGGCGTGGCGGGCGTGGCAGGCGGTCAGTCAGGGGGCGCCGTCGGTCCTCGATCGCCTGCGGGCGCCGCTCGACCGCTGGCTCGCGACCCGCCTCGCGCGGCTGTTTCCTGTCGTCGTGACGCTCTACGAGCAGGTCAAGGCACGGCGCCGGGTGCTGGACCAGCTCGACCTCCTGCTCAGGCTCCGCGACCTCCTGGTGCGCGACCGCGCGGTCCGCCAGGCGCTCCAGCAGCGCTTCGACCATCTCTTCGTCGACGAGTTCCAGGACACCGACCCGCTCCAGGCCGAGATCGTGCTCTACCTCTGCGAGCGTGGCACGGACGCCACGCGGTGGGACGAGGTGACGCTGCGCGACGGCGTGCTCACGCTCGTCGGGGATCCCAAGCAGTCCATCTACCGGTTCCGACGCGCCGACGTGGCGACCTACGACCGCGTGCGGCAGCTCGTCGCGCGCGGGCCGCACCTCGCGGTCGCGCTCGCGGCGAACTTCCGGAGCGTGCCGGAGCTGATCGCATGGTTCAACGACCGCTTCGACGCCGTCCTCGGCCGCGCACCCGACGGCCGTGCGTTCGACCACGCCACGGGCAGGGCGTTCCACCACCCGCTCGCCGCCGGGCGCGTGGACGGAGCGCCGGCGCCCAAGCCCGTGCACGTGCTGCCCGCCGACTTCGGCGACGACAGGAAGCACGACGCGTCCGCATGCCGCCGGCTCGAGGGCGAGGCCGTCGCCCGTTACCTGCGCTGGCTCGTGGAAGCAAGCGGCGTCACGATCACCGACCCGCTGACTGGCGAGCGGCGGCGCGTACGGTACGGCGACATCGCCGTCCTCGCGATCTCCACCTGGAACCTCATGCCCCTCTTCGCCCGGTTCGACGCCGAGGGCATTCCCTACGCCTCGCGCGGCGGCACGCTCTTCCTCTCCGACCCGCTGATCCGGCAGTTCCTCCTCGGCCTCCGCGCCCTCGCCGACCGCGACGACGGCGTGGCCGAGGCCGCGCTCCTGCGCCCGCCCTTCTTCGCGCTGGACCCCGCCGACCTCCTCCGCGAGCGCGCGGCGCGCGGCGGCGAGGTCGGCGAGGACGAGGCCGTGCACCGCGTGCGCGAGGCCCGGGCGCTCGTCGGCGAGCTCCGTCGCGCGCGGCTCGCGCGGGCGCCGGGGGCCACGGCGCGCGACCTGCTCGAGCGCACCGCGCTCGGCCGCGCCGTCGCGCTCGGCCCCAACGCCGCCCAGCGCCTGGCCCGGTTGCGCGAGCTCTGCCTGGTGCTCGAGCAGCTCGCCGCCGTCGAGCGGCTCGACTACGACGCCGCCACCGCGCGCCTGCGCGCGTGGGCGACCGACCCGATCCAGCTCGACCCGCCCGTGCCGGTGGGGAGCGAGGCCGTACAGGTGCTCACCGTGCACCAGGCCAAGGGCCTCGAGTTCCCCGTGGTCGTGCTGTGGGACAGCCGCGGCTCGTGGGACGCGCCCCTGTCCGCCGCGCCCTGGCGCATCGCGCATGATGGTCGCCGTTGGACGATGACGCTCGAGGGCCTCGCGTGGGAAGAACCCGAGCCTCGCGACGCGCCGAGCCTCCGCGCGACCGAGCGCAGCTACCTCGAGGCCGAACGCCGTCGGCTGGTCTACGTCGCAGCCACGCGCGCCCGCGACCTCCTCGTCGTCCCCCTGACCGGCTCTCCGCCGCCCGGGCGCATGATCCACGCCGACCTCGTCGTAGGCGGGCCAGCAGAGGCCGTCGAGGTGTTCGACACCTACCGCGCCGGCGCGGGCGCCGCGTGGAGTCGCGCGCTGCCCGGTCCCGCGGGCCCGGACCCCGGCGACGCCGCGGCGCTCTCCGCCGAGGTCAGTGCGCGCTGGGAGGCCGCGGCCCGCGAGGCCGTGCGCCCACGGTGCCGGCCGGTTGGGGCGAGGGAGGTCGCGCGCGGGCGCGTCGCCGGGGACGACGCCGCGCGCGCGGACCTCGCAGCCTGGATGCTCCCCGGCCCAGCGGCCGCCCCGGCGCACGCCGCGCCCGCAGATACGGACGCGCATCCCGCCGCGCCGGCGCACGCGGCCGCGCCCGACGCTGCGTCGAGCCGGCGCCGCGGTCGCTTCGGCCCGCTGTTCGGCACGATCGTGCACCAGGCGATCGTCCTGCTGTTCCACGCGCCGGGGCTCTCGCCTGCCGACGCCGCGCGCCTCGCCGCCGAGCGCATGGAGCTGACGGCGCGCGCCGACGTCGACGCCCCTGCCGCGGTCCTCCTCGACGAGGCCACCGCCGACGTCGCGCGTGCGTGGCGAGCGCTCGCCGCCGAAGGCCTGGCCCGCCCGCCGGGCCCCGACCTCCAGCCCGAGTACCCGATTGCCGCCCCCGGCCCGGCCGGCACGCTGATCGTCGGTTATGCCGATCTGGTCGCCATCACCGACAACCGGGTGGACGTGCTCGACTTCAAGACCGACCCGCCGCCCGCCGGTCCGCTGGAGGTGTCTTATCCTGACTACGCGCGCCAGGTGCAGCTTTACGGAGAGATCTTGCGCGCCGCGGGTGTCCTGGGTGGCCGCCAGCTTCGCTGCGGGCTCCTGTTCACGGGCGACGGCGAGATTCGGTGGGTCACATGACTCACGGCTCCGTCCCTCGCAGGCCGGTCGGCCGAGGCCGTGGCCGGCTGCCACGGAACATCCCGAAGAGGCGTCACTGCGAACCGAGCTCCAGGTAGGCTCCCCCCGCCTTGACCCCGCCCGGCGCGCGCGCGTACAAGTAAGCGAGCGTCTCACGCCGCACCGCGAGGTGGCCGATGCCGGAGATCACGGAGTACGCGCGCTCGTACTACTCGATGACCTGGGAGGGGCCGCGCGGCTACCCCGAGGACGCCAACGCCGGGCGGTGCTACATCACGGGCCTGCTCGGCATGCTGCGGCACGTCGGCGAGCCCGACGTGCTCTTCGCCGACGGCACGAGCGGCGACGGCTTCTCGTTCCGCTGGTGTCCGGCCTGGGGCGCCCCGGCCTTCAACGGGGGCGCCGGGCCCTTCCACCTCCTCTGGGAGTACACGCCGCGGGCCCTCGGCTTCACGGCGCACTGGATCGAGGACCCGGAGGGCGGCTGGGAGGAGGCCTGGGCGCGGCTGCGGGAGCTGATCGACCGCGGCATCCCCGTCCAGGTCGGCACGCACTACAGCCTGATGCTCCCCTACGGGGCCGCCACCTCGCCGCGCCTCGCGTACCTCGCGCGCGTCCGGCCCGGCCCCGGCTTCGGCCACCACGTCGTCATCGCCGGCTACGACCTCGGGCGCGGTACGGTGACCGTCTACGAGCCCAACGACGTGCTCCCCTACGCCCGGTACGAGTGCCCGATCGAGGTCTTCCGCCGCGCGTGGGCCGAGGCCGCGCAGCGCGACGGGCGCCACTACCGCGCCTGGCCGAACCACTACCCGTGGGAGGGCGAGTGGAGCCTCCACGACGGCTACGGGCCCTACCTCATGGTCTGGGTCGAGCCCGGGCGCGACCCGGCCTGGGACGTCGGGCGCTCGATCCGCGCGAGCTTCTGGCGCAACCTGAAGATCCTCCGCGGCGACTACCCGAAGCCCTACGCGCTCTTCGGCAACCAGTGGCAGATCCCGCACTGGGAGACGGGGGCGCCCGGCATGGCGCGCTGCGCCGAGGCGCTGCGCGCCGGGCGGCTCCGCGACATCCGCACGCCCGACGGCGGGGTCCGCAAGCTCTTCGTCCAGGGCAACATCCCCAACCACGGCGTGCTCGGGCGCGCGGGCGCGGCCGGCTACCTCCGGCGCGTCGCGCGGGAGCTGGCCGCGCGCGGGCTCGACGGGGCGCTCGTGGCCGAGGCCGCGGCGCGGATGGAGGAGTCCTCGAACCTCTTCCGGAAGCTCCGCTACGAGGAGGACCTCGGGGCCGCCGGCGACCTGCTCGGCCGCATCGCCGACTGCGAGCTCGCGGCGCTCGACCTGATGGAGCGCGCCTGGCCGGAGGTGCAGCGGCTCGGCTAGGGCGCGCGAGCCCGGGCGTCGGGAACCGCGCGTCCTAGGCCGGTCGGTAGCCCAGCACCTCGTTCAGGAAGTTGAAGGTGTGGGCGTGCATCACGTGCAGGTTGTCCTTGTGGCAGTGCGTGACGCCGCCCAGGCCCTGGGCCCGCTCGACCACGCGGAGCCGCTTGACCGCTGAGCCCGTCTCCTCGAGACAGCGGATCCCCTGCGTGATCGCCTGCGGCGCCCAGTCCTCGGCGCCCACGAGGTAGAGGATGGGGCACCGCAGGCGTCCCAGGACGCCCTTGAGCGTGTAGCGCTCGCGCAGCTCCCAGAACTCCTCGAGCGTCCTGGCGCCGATGAGCCGCCAGACGTGGGGATGCGGGGGCGTGGTGAACCATTCGCGCGGCCGGTACTCCTGCCCCCAGCTGTACACCGCCCCCCACGAGACTGCGGCGGCGATGCGCGGCTCGAAGGCCGCGGCCCGCGGCACCAGATAGGCGGCGAAGCTCTCGCCCACGAGGCAGATGCGCTGCGGGTCCACGTCGGGGCGGCGGAGCAGGAAGTCGACCGTGGGGCTGACGAAGTGCTCGGCGTCCGGGCGCGTGGGCACGCCCTGCTCGTAGAGCGTGAGGCCGACACCGGGGGCGTTGTAGACGAGGCAGTGGTAGCCGGCCAGGGAGGCCGGCAGCGCCACCGTGAAGTACGCCTCCTCGGAGAGCGAGTCGGCGCCGTTCAGGTAGAGGATCGTCGGCAGCCGTCCGGCGCCGACGCGCGAGGGCACGAAGTAGCCGGCGAGCGTCGTGCCCTCGTACGGCACCTCGACCTCCTCGCAGCGATGATCGAAGTAGCGCATGGCCGCGCGGAACGTGTCGCGGACCTGGCGCAGCGTGGCGAGCTTCCGCGGGTCCTCGCCGGTGAGGTAGAACTGCGCTGCCCGGTAGTAGTTGGACGCCCGCTGGTAGCCGAACCGCGCCGTGAGCCGGTTGCCGAAGCGCTCGGCCTCGCGCGCCTGCTCCTCGCAGAGCCGGCCGAGCCGAGCCCACTCGCGGTACCACGACTCGTCGTCGCCGGGCTGGATGCGCTGCACGGCCTCGTGGATCTCGGTGAAGTCGCTGCCGCCGAAGTCGATGAGGCCGAGCAGCCGGGTGACCTGGAAGGACTGGTTCCAGTAGCGCGGGTCGGGGAACGCCTGGTAGGTGACGGTCATGGCAGCGTCCGGTCGGGGTCGGCGCTCGTGCGGGCGGAGACGGTCACGACGGTCGCGCGACGGTGACCGCCCCGCTCAGACGAGCGGCTGGCGCGCCCGCCGCCGGAGGGCGCGCTGGTCGATGCCGAAGACGTCGGCCAGCCAGTCGGCCATGATCTCCTGGCCGATCGTCGGGTTGTCGTGCTGGCAGTGCTCGGCGCCGGTCTCTTCGGGCGTGAGGAACCGGAGCGTGACGTTCACGCCCTTGGCCTTCGCGTACTCGTAGGTCTTGGTGGCCTGCGACATCCCGAGCACGTCGTAGCCGCCGTGGAGGATCAGGTAGGGACAGCGCATGCGCTCGAGCACGCCCTCGAGGGTGAACGCGCGGGCGCGCTCCACGGCCTCCTTCATGGTGCGCACACCGAAGACCCACGTGATGTGCGCGGCGAGCCCGTGGCGCTCATCGGCGTCCTTCCACAGCTCGTAGATGCTCCAGACCGCGCCGTGCGAGATGCAGGCCGCCAGGCGCGGCTCCATGGCCGCGGCCCGCGCCGCGTAGTAGCCGCCGAGGCTCGAGCCGCACACGGCGATCCGCGCGGGATCGACGTCGGGCCGCGTGAGCAGGTAGTCGACGCACTTGCCCACGGGGACCTCGTAGTCGGGCCGGGTGGGGATCCCGTGGCGGCGGAGGGTCCCCCCCTGCCCCGGCCCGTCGACCATGAGCACCGCGATGCCGCGCTGGAGCGCGCCGTGGGCCTGCATGAACCACATCTCGTCCTTGATCGAGTCGAGGCCGCCCATGGAGATCAGGCACGGCTGGCGCCCCTCGGCGAACGGCGCGCGCACGAAATACGCGAAGAGCGTGGCCCCGTCGAGGTACGGGATCTCGAGCACCTCGCCGGGCGGCTCGAGGAGCCGCAGGAAGGCCTGGCTGGCTCGCTCCATGCGCGTGAAGGTGTCCAGCCGCCGCGGGTCGTCGGGGGCGAGGAAGAATTCCGCCTGCCGGTAGTAGTCGGCCGCGCGCAGGAAGCAGTTCATCGCCGTCTGGACGTGCCCGCGCCGTTCCTCCTCGAGGCCGCGTCGGAAGTTCCGCTCGGCCACGGCGAGCCACTCGCGGTGCCAGCTCTCCGTGTCGCCGGGGACGATGCGCGAGGCTACCAGGAAGCACTCGCTGACCGTGCCCCCGCCCTCCTGGGTCTCGCCGAGGCCGCGCCGGAACTGGTACGAGAACCAGGGGTGCTCGGGCCAGTGGTGCCAGCCGTAGGGCTCGTAGTGCGGCAGCCGGTTCTCGGTGATCGTCTCGATCAGGTTGTCCACCCGCAGCAGCTGGTCGTCCTGGGACCCCATCGTCCGCCTCCGGGCGCCTGGCTCGGCCGCGGCGCCGCGCGGCATGGTAGCATACGCGGGCAACCGGCCCATCGGCCCAGCCCGGGAGGACGCTCATGCGTGCGGTCGCGCTCGTCGTCGCCTTCCTCGTCGTGCTCGCCTCGCCGGCCTTCGCCCACGAGAACCACGTCGTCAAGCTCGTGGCGGGGTCGCCGGGCTACGACCACATCCAGCCCTTCATGGCGGAGCGACTCGGCTTCTGGGAGAAGTACGGCCTCAAGGTGGAGTTCATCGGCGGCAACTACATCCGGTCGAACAACATGATGTCGATCGGCGACTTCGACGCGGGCTACAACCAGATGGCGAACGCCATCCGCTACCACGCCGCCGGGATTCCGAACGTCATCGTCGGCTCGTCGTCGGCCAACTGCGCCATCGTCGTGGCCCACCCGAACGTGAAATCCTGGGCCGACCTCAAGGGCAAGCGCATCGGCATGGTGACGAAGTTCGACGTGCAGTGGCTCACCATGACCGAGCACATCCTGCCGCGCTTCGGGCTCACCGAGAAGGACGTCCAGCTCGCGCTGGTGCCCGTACCCGAGGTCGCCACCGCCATCGTCACCGGCGACGTGGCCGCGGCGTTCCCCTTCGAGCCGTTCGGGACCAACGCGCTCCAGAAGGGCGCCAAGCTGCTGCTGGCCGCGAAGGACATCGTCGACAAGTCGAAAATCCAGAGCGACATGCTCCGCAACGGCCTCGTGCTCCACCAGAAGTTCGTCCGCGAGCACCCGGACCTCGCGCGCAAGGTCGTCTGGGCGCACATGGACGCGGTGGAGGTCATGCGTCGCGACCGCAAGGTGGGCGTCGAGGTCCTGAAGCACTACAACCCGAAGATGGATCCCCGGCTCATCGAGGAGTCCTACGACAACTGCGGCTGGCAGTACCAGCGCCCGCCGAAGGTCTGGATCGACACGCTCGTCGGCTGGATGCGGAAGAACGACATCATCCAGAAAGCCGTCACGTACGAGCAGGTGACCGACTTCTCGCTCCAGGAGGGCTACCCCGGCTACCCCGGCTGGGAGAAGGCGCCCAAGAAGTAGCCGGTGACGGGCGCCCGGTTCGCACCGGCATGCTGACCCTCGAGGGCGTCGGCAAGCGCTACGCGGTCGACGGCACCGAGATCGTCGCGCTGGCGGGGATCAGCGTCACCGTGGCCCCGGGCGAGTTCGTCTGCCTGCTCGGGCCGTCCGGCTGCGGCAAGTCGACGCTGCTCCGGATCGTCGCGGGCCTGATCCCGCCCACCACCGGGGTCGTGCGCATCGACGGCCGTCCGGTGACGGGCCCGGGCCCGGACCGCGCGGTCGTGTTCCAGGACTACGCGCTGTTCCCGTGGATGACGGTCCGCGACAACGTCGAGTTCGGGCTCGCCGCCCGCGGGGTCGAACCCGCGCGCCGTCGGCAGGTGGCGATGGAGCTGCTCCGGGTCGTCGGGCTCGCCGACTTCGCCGACAAGTACCCCCACCACCTCTCGGGCGGCATGAAGCAGCGCGTCTCGATCGCCCGCGCGCTGGCGGTCGACCCCGCCCTGCTCCTCATGGACGAGCCCTTCGGCGCGCTCGACGCCCAGACGCGCTACGTGATGCAGCAGGAGCTCCTGCGCATCTGGCGGAGCTACCGCAAGACGGTCCTGTTCGTGACCCACGCGATCGACGAGGCGCTCTATCTCGGCGACCGCGTGCTCATCATGACGGCCCGGCCCAGGCGCCTCAAGGCCGAGCTCCGGGTCACCCAGGAGCGGCCCCGGGACATCGCCGGGGCGGAGTTCGGGCGCCTCCGCAAGCAGGCGCTCGACCTCCTCTCCGAGGAGATCGCGCGCTCGATGGCGGAGGAAGCCCAGGGCGCGGTGCCCGCGTGAAAGGCGCCGCCGTCGACCAGGTCGCCGCCGGGGCCCCGGCGGTGCGCCGGCGGCTCGTGCTCACCCGCGAGGCCCGGCTCGGGCTCGGCACCGTCGTCGCGGTCGTCGTCCTCTGGAAGCTCGTGCACGCGGCGGGCCTCTTCCCGCCGTGGGCCTTCCCGGCACCGGAGCAAGTCGTCGCCGCGTTCGCCAGGACGCTCGCGAGCGGCGAGCTCCTCAAGAACGCCTGGGCGAGCGTGCAGCGGCAGCTCGTGGGCGTGGCGCTGGCCGCGCTCGTCGGCATCCCCGGAGGCCTCCTGCTCGGCGCCTCGCCCACCTTCCGCGCGGCGTTCCTCCCGATCTGCCGCCTCATCTACCCGATCCCGGGCATCGCCTGGATCCCGCTCGCCATCCTCTGGTTCGGGGTCGGCTTCACGTCCACGGTCTTCGTCATCTTCTTCACCGGGATCTGGCCGATCCTCTTCAACACCATGGCGGGGGTCGAGACGCTCCAGGGCCAGTACACCGAGGTCGCGCGCGTCTACCTCGCGCCGCGGCTCTTCTACGTGCGGAAGGTGCTGATCCCGGGCTCGCTGCCGTTCATCATCACCGGCGTGCGCCTCACGTACGGCGTCGGCTGGCGCGTGATCGTCGGCGCGGAGATGATCTCGTCCATCACCGGGCTCGGCTTCATGATCGACGACGCGCGCTGGCAGCTCCGCCCCGACATCATGGTGGCGGGCATGATCACCATCGCCCTGATCGGCTGGGTCATGGAGCAGTGGGCCTTCGACTGGCTCGAGCGCGCGACGATCGAGCGCTGGGGGATGAAGAGCACGCGGCGGTGAGCGCGAGGGGCGCGAGTCACCGCAGGCCTCCGCGCTCCGCGCCGGCAGGAGGCCCGGCGAGCGCCCGACCGTCCCGAGCGAGGATGCGACCGACCGCGGCGCTCGTCACCGCGCTCCTGCTGTGCGCCATCGCTCTGCCTGCCGTCGCCGCCCCCGCGGCCGCCGCGGCGTCCGTCTCGGCGATCCTCGCGAACCCCGAGCAGTTCGACGGCAAGACCGTGACGCTCCACGGGACGATGACCAACCTCCGCGAGCGCGTCTCGCAGCGGGGCAATGCCTATTACACGTTCGATCTGAGCGACGGCGCCCGGGCGCTCCGGGTCTTTTCGTTCGGGGCGCCGCCGTGCCGGTCGGGCGCCGTCTCCGTCGAGGGCACCTTTCTCCAGGTCAAGCGGCAGGGCCGCTACACCTTCTACAATCAGCTCGACGCCGCCCGCGTCACCTGCCGGTGAGACGGCCGTCGCGGCCCCGGGCGACGGGCGGGGGGGCCGTGACGGCGCGGCGACCCGGGCCGCCCGCCAGGGGCGCGCCCGGCGGCCGGAGGCGCGGCCGGGCGCGCCGCCGCCCTCCGGCCGCCGGTGACGTCACCGCGCCGCGCCGATCGGCGGGCAGTCGGTCATGCACCGGACCGCCCGGACGTCCGGGCGGTCATCCGGCACGAAGCCGTCGCGGTTGGGCATCCGGACTTTGGGAAGGCTCTCGGCGTCCATCACGGCCGTCTCGGGGATCAGCCCGTTCAGCGCCAGGATGTACGCCGAGACCGCGTAGACCTCGTCGTTCGTCAGCGAGCCCGGCCGGTCCATGGGCATGGTCCGCCGGATGTAGTCGAACAGGATCGGGGCGTAGGGGTACATGCTCCCCGGCGTGAGGATCCGCTGATTGGTCGTGAACGAGTTGATCCCGCCGACCATGGTGCCGTACATGGGCCCGCCCCGCGCCTTCTCGCCGTGGCAGGCGATGCACTTGGTCTCGTACACCTTCTGCCCCTCGGCGACCGAGCCGCGCCCGGGCGGCAGCCCGGCGCCGTCGGAGGTGCGGATGTCGATGTTCCAGGGTGCGATCGCCTGCTCCGTGATCGGGTGTCCGAAGCCGACGCTCGGTCGACCGAGCTGCGGCTCCTGGGCCAGCCCCGTGGTGCCGACGACGACCCCGCCGACGACGACCAGCGCGACGAGCGCGAACCAGCCTCTAGGCGACCGCATTCTTGACCTCTCCGCTCGGCGCGATCTCCCAGGGGAAGATCCCGTTGTGGTGCTGCACGAAGCCGGTCACCGCGCGCACCCGGCTGAGCTCCTCGACGGTGGGTTGCACGTATCCCGTGTTGTCCACAGCGCGGCTCGCGATCTTCGCCGGCCGGCCGTCCCACCGCCAGCGGTAGCGAAACAGGGTCAGACACCGATCCAGGATCGGCGGCTCGAGCACCGCGGGCTGCCAGTGGCGCCCGCCGTCTACCGTGACGTCGACGGCGGTGATCGTACCGTTCCCGGACCACGCGAAACCGCGGATCTCGTAGAGCCCGGGCCCGGGCAGCTTCATGCCGCCGGAGGGATAGGTGATGACCGACTTGCACTCCATCACGAAGCTGAACTGCCGCCACTTGCCACCGGGGAGCGGGTCCGTGTAGCGCGCCGTCTCGCTCCGGAAAAAGGCCGGGCGGTCCACCACCTTGATGCGGCGCAGCCACTTGACCGAGACGTTGCCCTCCCACCCCGGGAGCAGCAGGCGCAGCGGGTAGCCGTTCTCCTCGCGGAGCGCCTCGCCGTTCATCCCGTAGGCGAGCAGCGCGTCGTCCATCACCTTCTGGAGCGGGATCGACCGCGTGTGGACGGCGCCGTCCGCGCCCTCGAAGATCACCCAGCTCGCCCCGGGCTGGAGCCCCGCTTCGTCGAGCAGCCACGCGGCGGGGATGCCCGTCCACTGCGCACACGAGAGCAAGCCGTGGCTCTGCTGCACGGTCGTCGACGCCGCCTTGGTCCAGTCCGTCAGCGTGTTGCCCGAGCACTCCAGGAAGTGGAAGCGCGACACCGAGGGGTAGCGCATGAGGTCGCTCATGGTGAACACGAGCGGACGCTTGACCATCCCGTGAATCACCAGGCGGTGCCGTTCGGGGTCGATCGAAGGCGTCCCGGCGTGATGGCGCTCGAAGAAGACCCCGTTGGGCGTCACGATGCCGTGCTGGTACTGGAGCGGGCTCATGCTCCAGTCGGACCAGTTCTGGCGGTTGACGAACACGTCCGAGCGCCGGCGCACGACCTTCACCTCGTACTTCGAGGGCATGCCGTACATCTCGGGCGGGATGGGGCGCCCCATCGTCCGCGTCCACTCGGGAATCTCGAGGGGCTCGGTGACGGGCGTGGGCTCGGCCGCAGCCCGTGAGACGCTCGCCGCGGCACCGGCGGCCAGCGCCGCTCCGGCCAGGCCGGTCCGAAGGAACGCCCGCCGCCCGGGCGAGCGCGGGGACTCGCTCCTCGTGTCCGACTCGTGCAATTCGTCGCGCATGCGGATCGCCTCCTTGCTCCGGCGCATCGGGCGCCAACCGCGTCACAGACGGCGGCGAGGATGCCGCCGCGCGCCGCGGCCGTCAAGTCTCGGGCGATGGGTGCGGTGAGGGCAAGGTCCTCCGGGCACGCGCGGCGGCCCGCCAGGCGTGAGGATCTCCTCGGCGGAGGAGGCGAGGCATGACCAGGGCGCCGGCGTCCGGCGACGCCATCCTCGGCGTGCGGCTCGCGTGGCCGGCGCCGCTCGTCCCCGCGCGCGTCCTCGCCCGCGTCAATCGCTTCGCCGTGCGCGTGGCGCTCGACGGGGCGCCGGACCCGGTCCTCGTGCACCTGCCCAACTCCGGGCGGATGACCGAACTCCTCGTCCCGGGCGCCGCCGCCCGGGTGCAGCTCCCCGGCGCCGCGCCCGCCATGCGAGTCCGCCGCGCCGCGCCCGCCGACGAGGTGCGCGGCACCCCGCCCCCGGCGACGCGCGGGAGGCTCCTCCTCGTGCGCCACGGGCGCCGCTGGGTCGGCGTGGACGCGCACGTACCGAACCGGGTGGTCGAGGCCGCGCTCGGCCGCGGCGGGCTCGGTCCGATCACCGGGGTGCGGAGCTGGCGGCGCGAGGTCGCGCTCGGCGGCGAGCGGATCGACTTCGTCGTCGGGACCCGCCGCCGGCGCTGGTGGCTCGAGGCCAAGTCCTGCAACCGCGTGGTCGCCGGCGAAGCGCGCTTCCCGGACGCGCCGACGCTTCGCGGCGCCCGGCACCTCGAGCTGCTCGCCCGGGTCGCGGCCGCCGGGCGGCGCGCCGCGGTCGTCTGGATCGTGCAGCGGGCCGACGCCCGGTGCCTCCGCCCCGACGCGACGGTCGATCCCGCGTTCGCCGCCGCCGCGCGCCGCGCCGCCCGCGCGGGCGTGAGGCTCCTCGCCTACGTCTGCGAGGTGTCGACGCGCGGGCTCGCCGTGGTCCGTCGGGTGCCGGTGGTCGTCGGGTGAGGGCGCGCGTCCGCTATACTCCGGCGCGTGAACGCCCGCCCGCGTGACCCGGCGTCCCGCACCGCGACCGTCGCGCCGCCCGTGCCGGCGCCCGCCCCATGACCCGCCGCGCCCGTCCCGACCCCGACCCCGCGCGCACCCGCCCTCGCCCGCGCCGCGCGCCCGCGCGCGCGGCCAGCGCCGAGCCCCCCGACGACGTCTTCGCCTACGTCGACGCGCACCGCGCGCGCTTCGTCGCGGAACTCTGCACGCTCTTGCGCCAGCCTTCCATCGCCGCGCGCGACGAGGGCGTGCGCGAGTGCGCGGCGCTCCTGCGTCGGCTGATGGCCGAGGTCGGCCTGGAGACGTGCCTGCTCGAGGCCGGCGGCTTCCCCGTGGTCTACGCCGAGGTACGCGCGCCCGGGGCCCCGCGCACGGTCCTCGTCTACGGGCACTACGACGTGCAGCCGCCCGACCCGCTCGAGGCCTGGCGGACCCCGCCCTTCGAGCCGACGGTCCGCGACGGGCGCCTCTACGCCCGCGGCGCCGGCGACAACAAGGGCCAGCTCTTCGCCCATGTCAAGGCCGTCGAGGCGGTGCTGCGCACGCGCGGCCGGCTCCCGGTCACGGTGAAGTTCTGCTTCGAAGGCGAGGAGGAGATCGGCAGCCCCACGCTCCCGGCCGTCGTCGCCGCGCACCGCGACCGGTTCACCGCCGACCTCGTGTACGCCTCCGACGGGCCCATGCACCCCACGGGACCGATGGTCTTCTTCGGCTGCCGCGGCCTGCTCGTGCTGGAGCTGACCGCCCGCGGCGCGCGCCGGGACCTCCACTCGGGCAACTACGGCGGCGTGGCCCCGGCCCCGGCGCGGCGCCTCGTGCAGGCGCTCGCCACGCTCTGGGACCGGCGCGGGCGCGTGGCCGTGCGCGGCTTCTACGACCGCGTCCGCTCGCCCTCGGCGGCCGACCGGCGCGTGCTGCGGGCGGCGCCGTTCGACCTCGCGGCGATCGAGCGCGACATGGGCGTGCCGCCGGTGACCGGCCGCCGCGCGGGGGCCTTCTACCGCGCGCTGCTGCTCGAGCCGACGATCAACGTCGCGAACCTGACAGCCGGCCACCAGGGCCCCGGCACCGTCATCCCGCACGTCGCGCGCGCCCGGCTCGACGTCCGGCTCGTGGTCGACCAGACGCCCGACGAGATCGAGGCCGCGCTTCGCGCCCACTTCGCCCGCCACGGCTTCGGCGACCTGGAGGTGACCCGCCGGGGCGGCGCCATGGCGCCCTCGCGCACGCCCGTCGACCACCCGTTCGGGCGCGCGGTCGTCCGCGCGGTGACCCGCGCCTGGGGCCGCGCCCCCGTGGTGTTGCCGAACCTCGGGGGCTCGATCCCGGACGCGCTGTTCACGCGCACGCTCGGCCTGCCGAGCGTATGGGTCCCCTACGCGCCGCACGACGAGGCGAACCACGCCCCGAACGAGTCGACGACGCTCGAGGCGTTCGTGAACGGGATCCGCACGACCGCCGCGGCGCTCTTCGAGCTCGCCCGCGGCTGAGCGGGGACGCGGCCACCGACGGCCGTGCCCGCCGGCGGGGCGGACAGGCGCCGGACGCCGGGCCCGCCGCGCGGGCTCACACGAGCCGGGCGCGGAGCCAGGCGCTGAGGGCGTCGACCAGCGTCACCATCACGTAGACGGCGGCGATCAGCGTCAGCAGCTCGTGCTCGTGGAAGAGGTTGAGGGCCACGTAGAGGCGCTGCCCGAGCCCGCCCGCGCCCACGAAGCCCATGACCGCCGCTGCACGGATGTTGACCTCCCAGCGATAGAGCGCGTACGACACGAACTGCGGGAGCGCCTGCGGCAGGAACCCGTAGAGCACGATCGCGAGCCGCCCCGCGCCGGTCGCCTGGAGGGCCTCGATCGGCGCCCGGTCGACGTCGTCGAGCACCTCCGCGAAGAGCTTGCCGAGGACGCCGCCCGTGTGGACGCCGAGGGCGAGCACGCCGGGCAGCGGGCCGAGGCCCACGACGAACACGAAGATCAGCGCCCAGACGATCTCCGGCACCGTCCGGCACACGGCGAGCACCGTCTTGCTCGCGAGGCCGAGCGCGCGCCGGAGCAGCCCGGCCAGCGGCCCCGGCCGCCGCCGCTCGTAGAGCACGCCGCGGTAGAGCACCGTGGCGCTGGCGCCCACGGCCAGGGGCAGGGCGATCAGGCAGGCCAGCCCCGAGCCGACGAGCGAGATCGCGAACGTCTCCCACGCCCCGAGCGCCGCGTTCCGGAGCGCGACGGCCGAGAGGTCGGGCGGGAACAGCCGGCCGAGGTACGCCGCGATCTGCGCGAGCGCCGCGCCCGAGAGCAGCGCGCCGAGCTCCACGCGCGTGCCGTGCCACGACCAGGCGACGAGCGCCGCGACCCCGAGCCCGACCGGCCACCACCGCCGGCCGGCGCGCGGCGCGGGCGCGGCGATGGCGCTCACGTCGCCAGGCGGGCGCGGATCCGCCCGCTCACGAGGTCCACCGCGCCCACGAGCACGAGCAGCACGCCCAGCAGCGTCAGGACCTCGTCGAACTGGAACATCCGCATCGCGAGCTCCACCTGCTGGCCGAGGCCGCCGGCGCCCACGAACCCCATGATGGCCGAGGCGCGGATCGCGCACTCCCAGCGGTAGAGCGTGTAGGAGACGAGGTGCGGGAGGGCCTCGGGCAGGAGCCCGTAGAGGGCGACTCCCCAGCGGCGCGCGCCCGCGGCGTGGAGCGCCTCGAGCGGCCGCGGGTCCACCGCTTCCAGGATCTCGGAGTAGACCTTGCCGAGCATCCCGCCGTAGGCGACCCCCAGGGCCAGCACGCCGGCGAAGGGCCCGAGGCCGACGGCCCGCACGAAGACGAGCGCCCAGACGTACTCCGGGATCGAGCGGAACAGGGACAGGAGCGCGCGCGCGAGCGCGTAGGGGACGAACCCCACCCAGCGCCCGAGCGTCCGCTCGTGGAGGATCCCGCGCCAGGCGAGCGAGGCCGTCGCCAGGAGGCCGAGCGGGAAGCCGATGATCACGGCGATGACCGTCCCCATGACCGAGATCTGCACGGTCTCGGCCACGGGGCGCGCGAGGAAGCGGAGGAACTCCGGGTCGAGCCGGGGCGGCCAGGCGCCGGCGACGAAGCGACCGGCGTGGCTCAGGGCGCGCGGGTCGACCAGGCGTCGCGGGTCGACCTCGGCCGTCCAGAGCGCGAGCGCGAAGGTGCCCGCGAGGGCGGCCAGCAGCAGCGGGGCGACGCGCGGCCTAGCGGGTGAAGCCGGGAAGGGGCCGGCAGGCCTTGCCAAAGGCGACGGCTCCGGGCCGGAGCGCGGCGACGTCCTGCGCCTCGGGCGCGGACCCGGCGTAGAGCAGCTCGAGGAGCTCGGGCGTGACCTTGTCGGGTGCCAGGTCGAACAGGATCCGCCCCTGCCGGATCCCGACCACGCGCGGGAACCCCGTGAGCGCGAGGTCGACGCTGTGCAGGTTCACGAGCAGCGTCTTGCCCGTCGCGCGGGCGAGGTCGCGCAGCAGCGCGACGAGCGCCGCGGCGAGCGCCGGGTCCACGGAGGAGACGGGCTCGTCGGCGAGGACGACGTCCGGGTCCTGGACCAGGACGCGCGCGATGGCCACGCGCTGCTGCTGGCCGCCCGAGAGCTCGTCCGTGCGCGCGTAGAGCTTGTCGGGGATCCCGACCTGGGCCAGCGCGCGCGCGGCCGTCTCGAGCTCGCGCGGGCGGACCAGCGAGGCGAGGGCCGTCGCGAGCGACCATCGCCCCAGGTTCCCGGCCAGGACGTTGTGGACGACGCGCAGGCGCCCGACCAGGTTGTGCTGCTGGTAGATCGAGCCGATGCGGCGTCGGGCCCGCCGCAGCTCGCCCGGCGTCAGCGCGGCGACGTCGGCGCCGTCGAAGCGCAGCGTGCCGCTCGTCGGCGCCAGGGTGAGATTCAGGATCCGGAAGAGCGTCGTCTTGCCCGCGCCGCTCGGCCCGATGAAGGCCACGTGCTCGCCGCGCTCGATGGCGAGGCTCACCCCGTCGAGCGCGACGACGCCGTCGAAGGCCTTGCGGACCTCGGCGAGCTCGTACACCCAGGACGCGCCGGGCACGCTAGCGCAGCAGGCCGGCCGCGACGGCCGCCTCTTCGATGCTCTTCCAGTCCGCGTCGTTGGCGCGGATGTACTTCCGCGTGCGGTGCAGGTCGAGCAGCCGCCGGTGCTCGGGGTTGGCGTAGTCGAGCTTCAGGAACGCGCTGGCGATCCGCTCCTGGAGCCCGGCGTCGAGTTCGCCGCGCGCGGTCCAGACGTAGTCCACGTAGGGCGGCGTCGTCCAGAAGACCTGCACGCGCGCGAGGTCCACCTTCCTCTGCTGCACGAGCTTGTCCCAGACCAGGAAGTTGAGCGCGCCCGCGTCGACCTTGCCCGACTCCACCCAGAGCGCGGTGGCGTCGTGGGCGCCCGAGTAGGCGACCTGCTTGAAGTCCTGTTCGGGGCGGAGCCCGTGCTTGAGCAGGAAGTAGCGCGGCATCAGGTGGCCCGAGGTCGAGGAGACGGAGCCGAAGGCGAACGTCTTGCCCCGCAGATCGGCGAGGCCCTTGATCCCGGACCCGGGGCGGGCGATGAAGACCGAGCGGAACTCCGCGTCCTCCTGCCGGAGCACGAGCCGCCGCGCCGTGCCGTTCGTGCGGCGCACCGCCTGGACCGAGGTGAACCCGCCGTACCAGACGAGGTCGAGCTTGCGTGCGGCCAGCCCCTCGACGGTGGCCGCGTAGTCCACCACGGGCGTGAACTCGACCTTCATCCCGAGCTCGCGCGCCAGGTACTCCGCGAAGGGCGTGTAGATGCGGAGCAGCTCCGCGGGGTTCTCGTCGGGGATCGCGGAGAGCCGCAGGACGCTCGGCACCTCGCCCGCGGCGCGCCCGGGCGCGACGGCGCCCGCGACCAGCGCCGCCGCGGTCAGGGCGAGCAGGGGCAGAACGCGCAGGGCGCGTCCGCGGCGCGCATGCGGTGGCATCGGGGCTCCTCCCTCGCGAGATCGTCGGCCGAGGCCGACGGGCGTGGAGTGTACGGAGCCCCCAGGGGCGCGACAAATCGGAAGTTTCGAAGGTCGCGGCCGGAGGGCATCGCGCCCGCCTATACGGACGCCTCGGCCGCGGTCGCCGCGAGCGCCGGCGCCCCGCGCACGCCGCTCAGCGACCCCGGATCGCCTCCAGGACCTCCGCGGGGTGGCGCGCGGCGTCGGTGACGCGGGGCCAGCGGCGGCGCACGATCCCGTCGGGTCCGACCCAGACGGTCGATCGGATCACGCCCATGGTGGTCCGCCCGTAGAGCGTCTTCGGGCCCCACGCGCCCCAGCGGGCCATTACCGCGTGCTCGGGGTCGGAGAGCAGCGGGAAGGGCAGCCCGTGGGCGGCCGCGAACTTCGCGTGCGACGCCGGGCTGTCGGGGGAGATCCCCACGACGGCGACGCCGGCGCGCTGGAACGCGGGCCAGAGGTCGCGGAAGCCGCACGCCTCCCGGGTGCACCCCGGCGTGCCGTCGCGCGGGTAGAAATAGACGACCAGGTCGCGGCCGCGGAAGTCCGCGAGCCGTACCTCGGCGCCGTGCGCGTCGGTCAGGACGAAGTCCGGGGCCGGCCGGCCCTCGACGACGGCCGACGTCCCCGGTCGGGCCGGGGTCTGGCGCGGCGCACTCTGCCGGCTCCGCCCGGACCGCGCCGGGCGACGGCCTCGCGGCGCGGCGCGCTCGCGTCGCCCCCTCATGCCTGCGGCCTCATGCGTCCGCCCGGAGCCTGTCCATGCGCGCCTCCTTGGCCCACGGGCTCAGCCGCCCAGGTCCCGGTCGAGCCGGGGGAACGAGAGCGGCGAGAGCTGGTCGGCCGTCCACCCCTGCCAGTGCCACTCCTGGACCGTGGCCCAGAGCCGCTCGGCCTCGGCCTGCGCCTCGCGGAGCACCCGGGCCTCGTCGACGCCCACCACCCGGCCGTGCTCGACCACGAGCCGGCCGTCCACGAACACGTGCTCGACGTCGTCGGCGGTCGCGCAGTTGACGAGCGCCTTGATCGGGTCACGGTAGGGGCCGACGCGGAGCTTCCGGAGGTCGACCACGACGACGTCCGCCTTGGCCCCCGGCGCGAGCCGGCCGAGGTCGTCGCGCCCGAGGGCACGGGCGCCGCCGAGCGTCGCCGCCGTGAACACGTCGGCGGCCGTGGCCACGGTGAAATCGTGCTCGACGATCTTGCAGACGAGCGACGCCCACCGCATCTCGCTGATGAGGTCGCGCGGGTAGGTGTCGGTGCCCAGGCCCACGTTCACCCCGGCGGCGCGGTACCGGTGGAACGACTCGAGGGCGTTGCCGCGGCGGGCGAAGACGAGCGGGCAGTGGGCCACCGAGGTGCCCGTGCGCGCCAGGATCTCGAGGTCGCGCCCGGCCGGCAGGGCGGCGAGCCGGTGGGCCGTCGAGATGATGCAGTGGCCGAGGATCGTGCGCGGCCCGAGCAGCCCCACGTCGTCCAGGAACTCGACCGGCGTCCGCGCGTAGCGCCGGAGGATCTCGTGGAACTCGAGGAGGTTCTGCCCGGCGTGGATCTCGATCCCCACGCCGAGCTCGTCGGCGGCCTTGCGCGTGGCGCGCAGGAGCTCGGGACTGCAGGTGTCCACCTGGTAGGGGAAGAGCATGCCGCGCAGCCGTCCCTCGTGGGCGCCGTGGTAGGTGCGGACGAACGCCACGGCGCGCTCGAGGCCCCGGCGCCCGGCCTCCTCGTCCCACTCGTAGTAGAGCTGGCCCTGGGGCGTGAGCCGGTAGCTCGCCGAGTTGAAGGCCGGGCTCAGGTAGGCTCGCAGCCCGAGCGCCCCGACGATCGGCACGAGCTCGTCGCTGGCGGGGCCGATCTCGACGACGGTGGTGCACCCGCCGCGGAGCATCTCGACGAGCGCGAACGTGGCGCCGATCCGGCGGTTCTCGCGGGCCGGCAGCGGATCCACCCCCGCGGGCGCCGCGAAGTAGTTGAGGAAGCCGGTCTGGAAGTAGTCGCGCCGGCCCACGTCGGCGATGAGCCGGCCGCCCGCCTCGGTGTCGGCGTGGCAGTGGAGGTTGATCAGGCCGGGGATGACGAGCCGGCCCGTCACGTCCACGCGCCGGTCGACCGGCCCGGGAAAGCTCCGGCCGACGAAGAGCACCCGGTCGTCCTCGAGCACCAGCGTGCCGCGGGGCAGGATCCGGTGCCCGCCGTCGTGGTACGCGATGACGTCACCGCCCTCGAGGGCCGTCCGCATCGATGTCGACCTCCCCGCCCCGCGCCGGGGGCGCCCGAGCATAGCGCGAACCCGGACGCCCGCGCTCGTCGTCGAGGACGGCCGGCGGCGCGTCGGCCTCGCGGCCTGGGGCCCTGGCGCTGAGCGTGCGCTCACGCGCGCGGGCCCCGCCGTCCCGGCTCAGGCAAGGCCCCGCGCGGCGTCGAGCAGCTCGGCCTCGCTCGGGAAGACGCCCAACCCGGCGAGGCCCTCGCGCGCGCACTCGATGTGGTGCCAGCGTACGATTCCCTCGCGGTCGATGAGGAACTCGCCGACGAGTTGCACGAACTGACGCGCCTCGTCGCGTCGGTCCGTCTCCGTCGGCTCGTACCCGTCGAGCCGGGCCAGCGCCGCCCCAGCCGCCACGACCGGCAGGGGCGCGGGCAGCACCCCCGCCGGGTTGATCGGGACCGTCTCGATCGCCTGCAGGAGCTCGGCGGTAACCGGCGGGCGCGGCAGGCCATAGGCCCGGTGCGTGCTCAGCTCGGCGTCCGCCGCGAGCGTCAGCCGCGTCGGCCGGTGGCGGAAGTACAGGCGCGCGTTCGCGGGCGAGGTGGCGACGACGCCGACCGGCTCGACGCCCGCGTGGCGGAGGCGGTCGCGCATGAGCGCGAACTGCGCGATGGTCCGGCGGCAGAACGGGCAGAAAAGCCCCCGGAAAAACGCGAGGAGCACGGGACGGCGGCCCCGGTAGTCGGCCAGGGCCACCGTGGCCTCGCCGTCTGCGGCCGGGAGCGCGAAGTCGGGCGCGGGCTCACCGGGACGGACCGGGGGTCGTGTCTCGAGCGTCGCCATCGGTGTCTCTCCTTTCGCGCCGCGCGGTCGGCAAGCCGGCCGCCTCGACGGGTCAACTGAGGAACGGCAACACCGTCAGCGCGTCGGGCTCGAGGCCCGCGCGCTCGCACGCCTCGCGCGCCTTCACGAGGTAGCCCTCGGCCAGGGCCCGCTCGCCCCGCTCGAGCAGGATGGTGGCGAGGCCCTCGTAGCAGGGCACGAGCAGCTGGGGGTCGCCCACCGTCTCGGCCACGGCGAGCGCTTCGCCGTAGTACCGCAGCGCGGCCTCGGGCTGGCCGTGGCACTGGTGGATCTGGCCGAGGACGATCATCGGGACCGCCAGGTGCTCGACCTGGTCGAGGCGCCGATCGAGGTCCACCGCGGCGTGCGCTGCCGCGACGCCCTGCTCGTCGCACCGGTTGGTCAGCGTGCAGTAGGCCACGGCCAGCGCCGCGTAGAGCCGTGACTGAATCCCGAGGTCCCCGGCGCGCAGGGCCGCCGCCAGCCCGCGGCGGCACGTCTCGATGGCCCGCCCCGGGTCGAGCGTGCTCTCGAGCACGCCGAGGTTCGTGTAGCCCCGGCACGCCGCCTGGAGCAGCCCGTGTGCCTCGGCGACGGCAATGCCTCGCGCGATCTGCGCCACGGCCTCCTCGAGCCGCCCCAGACGCGCGAGCGCGATGCCGAGCGTGTTGTGGGCGTGGGCCACCGCGGCCGCGTGCTCCTCCGGCTCCGCCGACTCCGCGGCGGCCTCCGCCTGGCGGGCGGCGTGGGCGAGCGCCTGCTCGGCCCAGGCGACGGCCCGGGCGTACTCGCCGCTGCGGAACGCCAGCCGTCCGACCTCCTCGCAGAGCCGCGCCTGTTCGACGGGCGCGCCCTCGGGCCCGAGCCGCGCCAGACCCGCCTCGTAGCACGCCAGCGCGCGGGCCCGGTCGCCGGCCTGCCAGCAGAGGGCGCCCTCCTTGCGGTAGAGCCGCGCACGCGCGGGAACGTCGGCGTGCGTCTCGAACCAGCTCGCCGCCTCCCGGTAGTAGGCCAGCGCCGCCGCGCGCTGCCCCTGGAGTGCGGCGAGGTCGCCCAAGCGCTCACGCACGGCCGCGCGCTGGGCCTCGCCGCCCTCGCATCGCGCGAGGGTGGTGAGCGCGCGCTCGTAGTGGCGGCGGCCGTCGTCGCTCGCGTGGAGCGCGCGCGCCCGATCTCCGGCGCGCACGAGGTACGCGGCGCCCGTGGCCGGATCGTCACTCAGGCTCCAGTGGTGCCCGAGCGCCTCGATCTCCTCGAGGCGCTGCGGCGCGCCGCCCGTGAGGGCCTCGAGCGCCCGGCCCGCACGCGCATGGAGCGCGGCCCGGTGCCGCACGAGGAGACTCCCGTAGACGACCTCCTGGACCAGCGCGTGCGCGAAGCGGTGCCGCCGCCCTCCCTCGCCAGCGACCTCGCCGGGGGCGCGCACTTCGGCGAGCAGGTCGGCCCCTTCGAGGACCTCGAGGTCCGCGTCGACGGTCGCCGGGCTCGCGGTCACGGCGCGCAACAGCCGTTCGTCGACGGTCGGCCCGAGGACCGCCGCCTCCTGCAACAGCCGGCGCGGCCCGGGTGGCAAGCGGTCGACGCGAGCGAGCAGCAGCGCCTGAAGCGTGGGCGGCACCTCGAGCGCGCTCACCTCCGTCGCACACGTCCAGCGCTCGCCCGCGCGCACCAGCACCCCGCCCACGATCAGGCTCCGCGCGAGCTCCTCGACGTGCAACGGGTTGCCGCCGCTCCGCGTCACGAGGAGCTCGCGGACGCGCGCCGGCAGGGCGTCTGCCGCGGGCCCGAACAGCGCGGCGACCAGCGTCGCGCCCTCGGCGCGCGCGAGCGGGCGCAGGCGGAGCGTCGTGAGCTCCGTCCGCCCGGTCGCGAGCGCGCCCGGGTCGAACTCCGGGCGGTGGGTCGCGAGGAGCATCAGCGGCCGGTCGGCCAGCCGGTCGACCAGGAACCGGAGCAGCTCGATGGACACCGCGTCCGCCCAGTGCAGGTCCTCGACCACGAGGAGCAGGGCGCTGTGCGCGAGACGACGCTCGACGAGCATCCGCGCCACCATGAAGAGCTGACGCCGGCGCTGGACCGGCTCGACCTGCTCGATGGCCGGCTCCGGCTCGAGCCCCAGCACCGTCGCGAGGTCCGCCACGATCGTCGGCTGCTCGTCGGGCTCGAACCCCAGCCCCGCGAGTCCGGTCGCGAGCCTGGCGCGGATCACCGGCGCGGGGTCGTCAGGAGTGACCCCGTACGCGTCTCGCACGAGGCCTGCGAGGACGCCATAGGGCTGCTCGCCGAGCGACGAGCAGGCCGCCCGGCGCAGCGTCACGCCCGCGAGTCGCCCGCCCGCGTCGAGCCGGGCGAGGAACTCCGTGACGAGGCGCGATTTGCCTACGCCGGCTTCGCCGGCCACGGTGACGAGCTGCGCGCGGCCGCCGAGCGCGCGCGCGAATGCGGCACCCAGCACGGCGAGCTCCTCCGCCCGTCCCACGAGCGGCGCCGCGAGGCCGTGCCCTTCGAGCCCCCGCGCGGCGCGGCGGCTCGGCCGCGGCCCGCACAGCCGAGCGGCCACGACCGGCTCAGCCTTGCCGCGCAGGACGAGCGGAGCGACCGCCTCGAACGCGAAGGCATGCCGGGCACGTTCGACGGTGGCCGGTCCGACGAGCGTCTCCCCCGCGCCCGCGGCGCCGAGCAGCCGCGCCGTCGTGTTGACCGTGTCGCCGGTAACCGCGTACGCCGCGCCGGCCCCCGTCCCGAGCTGCCCTGCGACGACGGGGCCCGTGTGCACGGCGGCGTGGAGGGCCAGCGGCTCGCCGAGGCGCGCCGCCCACCGGTCGCTCAGACGGGCCACGCGTCGGTGCATCTCGAGCGCCACGTGCAGGGCCCGCTCGGGGTCGTCTTCGTGGGCGACGGGGGCGCCGAAGACCGCCATCACCGCGTCGCCCACGTATTTTTCGAGGAAGCCGTCCGCGCGCTCGATCGCGCCTGCGAGCTCGGCGAAGAGCTCGCCCTGCAGCGCGCGCACTTCCTCGGCGTCGAGCCGCTCACTGAGCGTCGTGAAGCCCACGACGTCGGCGAACAGCACCGTCACGTGCCGGCGCTCACCGTCGACGACCGGCGTCGGTGGCGGTTCGGAGTCCGACGCCGGCAGGGAGCGTGGCGCACGCGCCCCGGGCGGGGCCAGGGCCGCGTCGCCGCGCAGCCCGGCACCGCACGCGGGGCAGAACACGAATTCGGGTCGACAGCCGGCCCCGCACGCGGGACAGGTCAGCCGGAGGCGCCGGCCACATCGCGAGCAGAAGACGTGGTCGGCCACCGCCTCGGCACCGCACGCGCATCGCGTCGCCGACACGACGCGCTCAGCTCGTCGCGACGCGCGCTCGCGCCGCGCGCGGGGGGACCGGGGACCCGAGCGACGTCGGGGCGGAGCACGGTCCGGGCGCGACGCCGGAACGTCGGGGGAGGCGTCCGGACGAGACGGCGGCGCGCGCGACGGTGGGAATCGCGACCTCCCGGTGGACGAGATGCGAACTCCGCCACCCTACCGTCCCGACGCTCGGCGGGTCAAGCTCGACTCGCCGCCCTCCGCCTCGACGCCCGGACCACCGCGCCGGGCCCTCGCGTGAGGCGCGACAGGCGGGGCCGGCACGGCCCCGGGCGCCGGCGTCGGGCGAACGTCGGCGGGGCCTGCTCGACGCCCCGACGCCCGCTGCACTTCGGGCTTCGCACGGACCAGCCGGCGTGCCGACGAGGGTCGGCGCGCGGATCGCGGGCCTGAAGAAGGCACGGCTCCCGTCCGTCTACTGGAAAACCTCCGCCTCGAACGAGGCGCGTGAGTGGAGGACCCGGGATGAAGCTTCGGACTGCTCTCGCGGCGACGGCGATGTTCGCGCTCCTCGGCTACGCGTCCACCGGGCTCGCCCACGACGGCGGGCTCGGCCCCGGACCCGGTTCATGGGGGCTCGGCGGGCCAGGGCATGGCGGCCTGGGCCTCGGCCTGCTGCGCGCGGTCGGGCTCACCGACGCCCAGCGGGCCCAGATCCGGCAGATCCTCGCCAACCACCGGCCGCAACTCCAAAGCCTGCGCCAGCAGCTCCGGGCCGCGGAGCGGCAGTTGCACGACCGGCTCTTCAGCGCGACCCCGCCCACCACGGCCGACCTGTCGCCCATCGTCCGCCTGCGCGAGCAGCTGGCCGCGGAGCACCTGCAGATCGCCCTGGAGATTCGCAACGTGCTGACGCCGGACCAGCTCGCCCGCGCGGCGCAGATTCGCCAGCAACTCCAGCAGCTGCGCGAGCAGGCGCGCAGCCTCCTGGCCCCGTCGTCCTAGGGCCGCGGCCGACGAGCCCCTTCGCCCTGGGCTCAGTCCAGGAGCCGGACCTGTGCGTCGGCGAGCAGGTGGCGGCGGCCGAGCGTGTCCTGGACGACGAGGGCCGCGTCCTCGGTGATCCCGACCGCCCGCCCCGCATACGTCCGACCGGGCTCGCACACCTGGACCCGGCGACCAGGGAGGTCGCGAACGCGCCCGCCGGGCCAAGCGCTGCCGCCAGCGCTGCGTGGTCCACGTCGAGGTTGACGCCGACGCCGAGGACCACGCCCTCAACCGCGTCGCCGTGGACGATGGCCTCGCCGAGCGCGCCGCCGATCTTCTTGCCGTCGATCAGGACGTCGTTCGGCCACTTGATCGCCGGGTCGCCCCGAAGCCCCGGACCGCATCGGCCAGCGCGAGGGAGGCGATGCGCGAGAACACCCCCAGGTCCCGCGCCCGGAGCCGAGGACGGAGCAGCACGGAGATATACGCGTTGACACCGGGCGGGGAGAACCATGCGCGCCCGTATCGGCCTCGCCCGGCCGCCTGCGCGTCGGCTAGCACGACCGTGCCGTGACTGGCGCCCACGCGCGCGAGCTCCACCAGGCGGGCGTTCGTCGAATCTACCTCGCCGTAGAGGACAATGTGTCCGCCGACGGTCTCGGTGCGGAGGCCCCGGCGAATCTCGCTGAGGCTCAACCCGGCGACGCCGATCATGGCGGGGCCTTCCGCGCCGGTTCGTTTCCCCTCCGCCTATGCACGGGCGCCCGTCCCGCTGGCGAGCGACGCCTCCGACGAGCGCGGCGCGTCGATCGGGGCCGCGCTGTCCCGGACGACGAGGATGGGAAGCCGCGTGCTGCGCAGGACGCGCTCGGTGACCGAGCCGAGGATGACGCGGCCCAGGCCGCTCCGACCGTGCGTGCTCACCACGATCATGTCGGCGTTCTCGGCCCGGGCGGCCTCGACGATGGAGGTCGCCGGCGGCCCGTACCAGACCGCCGTTTTCACCGTGCCCCCGAACCCGGTCAGCCGACGGGCCACCTCAGCCAGGTACTCCTCGGCGGCCTGGACCAGCCCCCTCTGCGCACCGGGGTCATCGACGCCGGGCAGTCGCGGGTCCACGGCCCGGATGAGCACGAGCGTCGTGCCTGGCCGGTCGCCCAGGAGGTCGATGGCATACGGCAGAGCGGCCTCGGCGAGCGCGGAGCCGTCGAGCGGAACGAGGATCGTGGTCGGCTTCATGAGAGCCTCCTTCTGGTTCGGGCCGCCCCTTCCATCAGCAAGGTCGCTGCCAGTCGAGCTGCTCCGGGAAAATCACGGGTCGCCACGCGCTTGACGGGGCCGCACGGGGCGGCGGAGCCCCGCTGGGGCACCGGCGCCGGAGCCGGTTCCGGGTGCCGAGCTCGAACAACTCGAACGCCGTGACGACCGGCGCGCCGCGCTATCCGCCGAAGGCGTCCCGTGGGCAGCGGCCGCGCGTCAGGGTTTGGGCCGCGCCTGACCAGCCGTCTCGAGGTGCTTGCCGTACTTGAGCAGGATCTCGCCCGCGGCCTTCATCAGCTCGCCCCGCATCTGGAGCATCGTGCCGAGGGTCCGGGGATCGCCCGCGCCCATCATCGGCATCCCGCCCATCATGCCGCCCATCATCGGCATGCCGCCGCCCATCATGCCGCCCATCATCGGACACATCATGCCGCCCGTCGGCATGCCACCCATCATGCCTCCCATGCCGGGCCCCATCGCCCCGCCCATGCCGGCGCCTCCGGCCCCGGGCCGCGTCGGCCCGGCCGTCGGCGCCGCGGCCGGCGGCCGCTGCTCCTGTGGCGCGGAGGCCCCGTGGTGCGGATCGCCCGCCTGGGCGAGAGCCAGCGACGGGCCGAGCGTGACGGCTCCGAGCATCACGACGAACGCGACGAACGCTCTCATGGACTATCCCTCCCGTGGCCCGGCCCTGCGGCCGGGCGTCCGGCTCCTCGGCTCCAGGATCACCCCGTACTGATAGGGCAAGAAGTCCAGCTCCCCCACGGGCCGGAGTCCCGCCCGCCGGGCCTCGCGCACGAACCGCTCCCGAGGGACGCGGTGCTCGAGCGGGGGCCCCACCGGGGTGTCGCGCCGGTGGAAGTCGACGTTGACGATCCGGCCGCCGGGGCGGAGCGCGCGCCGGAGGCGCCGTAGGTACCCGGGGCCGTCGCGCAAATGGTGGTAGACGTTGACGAGCAGGATGAGGTCGCAGCCGCCCCTCGGCAGCAACGGATCGTCGGGCAATGCGAGCACGGGCGTGATGTTCCGGCGGCGCGCCCGGTCGAGCCGCGTCGCCAGGAGGGCGAGCATCCGGGGCTCGGCCTCGACCGCATAGACGTGACCGCGAGGTCCCACCGCCCGCGCCAGATGGAACGCGAGGTAGCCCGGGCCCGCACCAACCTCGCAGACGGTCTGACCTCGCCGCAGTCCGAGGGCGGCGACCAGCCGGCGTGGCTTCTGCCACCGTGCTCGCTCGGGCGCCAGCAGTCGCGCGAGGTAGCGCTTCCAGTCCTTCGGATTGCCGAGGTGGTCACGCAGTATCCGGGGTGCACCCCTGCGGTTGCGCGCGCCGGCTCCTCGACCCACGGGAGGTCACTTATGAGGCGTCCGGAAACCCCGAGTCGGGGACCATGGGACACGTGAACGCATCGGTGGCCGTCACGGGGTCCGCCGCGGCCCGCCCGCTGACGCGCGCCGGGGCCGCGCCGAGTGCACTCACCTCGGCCTCGACCCACGCGGCGAGCAGCGTCGCCGCCGCCGTGTAGTACGAGAGCGGCGTCATTGCCGCCAGCGACGTCGCGAAGGCGCCCGCCCACCGGCCGAGGTGGTCGCCGAGGAACGCACGCTGCGCGGCGCGGGTGATCGCGGCGGCCTCGTCAAGACCTTCGGCGAGGGCCCAGGCCTCCTTGATCGCCAGCGCACTCATGAACTCCGCCTCGGCCACCAGGTGATCTTCGGTATCGGGCTGGGCGCCAGCGGGCTCCAGTCCGAAGGCCAGGTAGAAGCCGGCCACGTCCGCGAGCAGGGCCGGACGGTCCGCCAGCCGCGGGCCGTCGCCCCAGGCCCCCTCGTAGGGCGGGCACGGCACCTGCCGGTCGAACAGGAAGACGTACTCGCTCGCCATGGCGTCGGGGTCGGCGGCGCGGGCGGCGACCGCGAACGCCTCGAGCGCCTGGCGCACCGCGGGCGGGTGCTCGCCCTCGGCGACGCGCGCCGCGTCGGCAGCCACCGCCGCCAGCCGCGGCGCGGTCGGGTAGGCGAAGGCGCTCCCGAGCAGGCGCCAGCACGCCGCACGCTCGAGCGCGCGCCGGACGGCGGACTCGGCCCCCACGCTCACGGCGCGATCCGGAGCGGGATCCACGGCGACCACGCCTTGCGGGGTCCGACCTCGCGGTGGCCACCCTCCCAGACGGCGAAGGCGACCACGGTCCGGTCACCGGGCGCGAGCCGGGGGGCGTTGGCGTCGTCCGAGATCATCGGCCGGGTGATGACCACGCGCCAGACGCCGTCCCGCCACACGCCCCGGCCCAGGGCATGCTGGTCGGGCTTGACGGTCATCGAGCCCCAACCTTCGGCCATCTGGTCGAGCACCGGGCTCAGGCGGCCGCGGGAGATCGGGTTCTCGACGCCGAGCGCGCCGGCGTACGGGCGCGCGTCGGTCGCGCTCAGGACCTCGTCCGGGTAGACGTCGGCCCAGGCGTTCGGGTAGAGATCGGTCACGCTCGGCGGCCCCTGATCCAGGTCGCGCTGGAACGCGGCGCGCCACTGCATGATGTTGACCCTCCCGCCGGGGTTGCCCATCATGGGCGAGGGCGGCGCCCCGCGCGTGTCGATCGGCAACTGCACCGCGACCTGGTCGCCGAAGTTGTCGAGCACGATCCGGTCGGACAGCGTCGGATCCTTCCACTCGATCAGGAAGGCGATCCAGCCCCCGTTGTGGACCGCACGGACGGTCAGCGCCTTCACCGCAGGCTGCGGGTGGTGCGGCAGGGCGACGGTCTGGGGCAGCATCGCCACCCGGACCGGGACGGCGCGCCGCCAGTGGGGCCCGAGGGGGTCGTCGATCGGGCCCCGGCCCGGCACCCGGGCGGCGATGAGGGGCGCCTGGGCGTCGGCGCCGCCGCCGCCGCCGAGCAGGGCGAGGACGGCGAGGAGCGGAGCCAGGACGAGCACGACCAGAAGGCGGCGCATGGGCGTCCTCACGTGACGTTGGTCCGGAAGGTCTGGTAGCGGGCGTCGTACGCCTCCCGGACCACCGTGGGCTCCCGGAGCGGTACGCGCACGATCTCGGCTTGCTTGGAATCGTAGCCGTAGACCCAGTCGCCATCCACCCGGAAGTAGTGACAGATCTCCGGCGTCGCACCGAAGAGCGTGAGCGCACCGAGGAGCTTGCGGTCCTCGTGTGCGCGCCGGTACGTCGCGATCGCCTGCTCCACCCCCCAACCGAACATCTGCGTGAGGTACGCCGGCGGCACGTGCACGGGCGGGATGTAGTACGTGTTCGGCTCGAGGCCGAACTGCGGGTAGAGGGGCAGGGCGATCCGCTTCACGAAGACCAGGTAGTCGATGGGATTGTCGGGATCCGGACGGTCAGGCGGGTGCAGGAACCCCTGGAGCCGGATCTTGCCGATGCAGGTGATGGTGCACTGCGTCTGCCGGCCCCCCTCCACCGCCGGATAACAGCCGATGCACTTCTCGCTCACGCGCGTCTGCGCGTTGAAATAGACCTTCTTGTAGGGACACCCCTTGACGCACTCGCGGTAGCCGCGACAGCGGCTCTGGTCCAGGAGCACGATGCCGTCTTCGCGGCGCTTGTAGATGGACTGCCGGGGACACGCGGCCAGACACGCCGGATACGTGCAGTGGTTGCAGATCCTGGGCAGGTAGAACATCCACTGCATGTGGGGCAGCGTGAGGTGCGCCCCCTGGGGCATCAGCCCGGTGGAGTCGTCCTCGCCGATGTTCGGGTGCGCGTAGTCCAGGTCGTCGGGCAGGTAGCCGAGGATGACCTCGCCGGAGGGCGCGGCGTCGAAGAGCGTTTTGCCCCGGTAGACCGGGCCGTCCATCTCCTGGACGCCGAGCTTCTCGAGGATGCGGACGTCCCAGCCGAGCGGGTAGTAGCCGTAGGGCTTGGTTTCGACGTTGTTCCAGAACATGTACTCCTGGCCCCGACCCGGCGTCCACGTGGTCTTGCAGGCGACCGTGCACGTCTGGCAGGCGATGCACTTGTTGGTGTCCAGGACCATCGCGAACTGCCGCTCGGGGCGGACCGCCTCGTACGGGTAGTCCATCTCGCGCCCGAGCTGCCAGTTGTAGACCTTGGCCATGGCCGCCTCCTACGCTTTGCGGATCCGCACGAAGCCGCCGGCCAGGTACTGCCGGAGCGCAGGGCTCTCGTTGGCGGGTCGCAGACCGAGTTCCACGGGGCGCCAGCGCCCCCGACCGCCGAGCCCTCCGTCCTCGGCCTTGAGGACCCGGCACATGGCCTCCCGCGGCGCACCCGTCACGCAGTGCACGTCGGCCTGAAAGCCGCGCGTGAGCTCGTGGCCGAAGTGCCGGCGGCTGATCAGCGTGTTCGTCTGGTGCGTGGGCTTGAGCCACGAGCGCGTGAGCGACTGGTGCGAGCCGTAGCGGAAGAGCGCCTGGTAGTTCGTCTCCGGGTTCTTGGCGAGTCCGTCCGGGCGCGTCTCGTGGCCGCGTACCGAGCCCGGCGTGGCCATGTAGCCGTTGTGCCACATGCGCATGATCCCGCGTGGCGTGCCCGGATAGTACCGGGCGCGGCACAGCAGGCGCCCCACCTTGTACTCGGCCTCGCGCCCGGGCTGGTTCCAACCCTTGAAGGGGTTGTCGTCGGGGTCGCCGTCCACCCAGACGTAGTCGCCGTCTTCGATGCCGAGGGCGCGGGCGTCCTCGGGGTTCATGTCCAGGTACATCTCGCCCACGTGGGGCGAGCGCCGGTCCCGCCGGTACATGTCCCCGAAGGGGCCGAAGAAGTTCGCCATGAGGTCGGTGTCGATGGGCGTCGTGTGCGAGCCGTGCCGGTACTTGGGCGTGTGGAACACCGCCCGGTAGCCGGCCGCGAGCCGCGGGTGCTGGCTCGCCAGCAGCTCGTCCGGCGTGAGCACGACGTTCCGACCCTGGCGCGCCGCCCAGTCGCGCCGCTCGCGCGCGAAGCCGTAGTCCTCCGGCGCCTTGGGCCGGATCGCGGGATGCGGACGGGCGACGATGACGTTGGGATCGTAGAACGTCGAGTCCACGGGCTCCCGGTACACGACCAGGTTCTCGCCGGCCTCGAGGAACTCGGGCTCGCCCCGGTAGAACTCGAGCCGGCCGGTCTTCGTGTACCAGGGCTTGGACTCGTGCACCTGCTCCCATCCGAACGTGCGCGGGTAGGTCCGGCTGTTCATCAGCGCCGGGATCCCTTCCTGCGCCCGCGCCTCGAGGTCCCGGATGTCGTAGCCGCGGACCATGGGGCTCGCGTCGATCACCCGCTGGAGGTAGACCTCCACGCGGTTGTCGGTGACGAACTTCCAGTAGTCGACGAACCGCCCGTCCCCGGTGAGTCGGGCGAGGGCCGCGGCCACCCCGGCGTAGGTGTCCAGATCGCTGACGGTGCCGAAGGCGCGGCGCAGCGGCGTGCGCGGGAAGACCTGGACGAAGGGGTTCGTGTTCGAGGCCGTGAGGTCCGGGTACTTGAACTCCATCCAGGAGTCCACGCCGTAGACGATGTCGGCGTACTCGCAGGACCCCGACCACCACCACTCGTTGATCGCCAGGCACTCCTGCCGGGGGAGGGTGTTGAAGACCACGTCGTAGTGGTACTTGCTGTTGGCGATCTGCGAGTTGGAGTTGGTCAGCCAGATCGCCTTGGTCGGGGTGGGCACGTGCGGGCCCGTCGTGAACTGCTTGGCGCCCACACGAAGGATGACCTCGCCGGCCGCGTAATAGTGCAGCGACTCGTACCGGCCGTAGGACCGGACGCGCACCGGGCCGGTGGGGTTCAGCTGGGGACTGAACGGGTCCTCGAGGGCGAAGCGCGGCACGCCGGCGAACATGGTCAGCCGGTAGTTGCCCGCGTACGAGCCGACGTTGCCGCCGAGCCGCCCGATCGAGCCGGTGAGGGCCGCGACGAGGAACACGGCGCGGTCCTTCAGGTCATTGTTGAAGAACTGGTTGGGCCCCATGCCCATGGCGAAGAGCGTGCGGCCGCCGTGCCGGGCGATCTGCCGGGCGAGACCCACGATGGCGTCCACCGGGGCCCAGGTGATCTTCGAGACCGTCTCGGGCGTCATCGTCTCGTCGAGATACTGCCGGGTCAGGTCGAAGACCGGCCGAGCCTGCACCGTCCGACCGTCGGCCAGGCGCACCTCGAACGTCCCCTCGAGCGCCGGGTCGATGCCGGTGCGAGCGAAATGCTCGCCGACCTGGTCGCGCCGCACGGGCACGGGCCGACCGGTGCGCGTGTCCCAGACGACGAAGTCGGCGAACTCGCCCCGCAGCGCCTCCGGGATCAACATGCCGTTCTGCGCGGGCGGCGGCGGCGCGCTCTCGCCCCGGCCGAGCACGCGGGTCCAGTTCGTCAGGGGCGCCTCCCGATGGTCGGGGAAGACGTCGCGCGCCAGCAGGGGCTCCAGCGTGTCCATCCGCACGAGCCGGGGCAGGTCGGTGAAGCGCTTGACGAACGCCTCGTCGTAGAGCCGTTCGCGGATGATGACCTGGGCCAGCCCGAGCGCGAAGGCCGGGTCGGTGCCCGGACGAATGACGATCACCTCGTCGCCCTTGTTGGCCGTGGCGCTGTACTCCACGGTGACGACCACGACCTTGGTGCCCCGGAGCCGGGCCTCGGTCAGCCAGTGGCTGTCGGGCATCTTCGTGGTGATCCAGTTCATGCCCCAGACGAGCACCAGCTCCGCGTGCTCGGCGGCGAAGAGCTCCCAGTCGGAGGTCTGGTCGCCGTGGACCATCGGGTGGCCGGGCGGCAGGTCGGTGTGCCAGGAGTACGAGTCCCAGAACCCCGCGCCCAGCGCCGCGTCAGGCCCGACGCCGCGGACGTGGGCGTCGAGCAGGGCCAGCATGTTGCCGAACCGGTAGGTCCCGACGATGCGGGTGACGCCGAGCAGGGCCATGCCGCCCCGCACCTTGATGGTGCGCACGCCGCTGCCCTCGGCGGCCTCGATCATCGCCGGGTCGTACCCCTGCGCTGCGAGGTAGCGCGCGCCCTGGGGTCCGCTGTACGTGCGGGCGATATTCTCGAGCGCCCGGGCATGCAGCGCGTAGGCCTCCTCGTAGGGGACGCGCACGAAGGAGTCCCAGCCCCGCCGCATCAGCTCGGCCGGTGGCCGCCCCGTGACCGGGTCGCGGGGGAAGCCGCGCTCCACCCACTCCTTGAACCCCTTGCGCACGAAGGCGCCCTTGACGCGCCGGTCGCCGTAGAGCCGGCGGCCGAGCACGAGCCCCTTCTGACAGCAGCGCGGGTCCCAGCGGTGGGAGGCGCGGTTGCCGTCCAGATCGGTGGCCTTGCCGTAGCCGTAGGTCGGCTCGATACGGACCAGGACGTTGTTCTTGACGAAGGCCCGCAGCAAGCAGTTGTGCGTGTCGTTGGGCGCGCACAGGAAGGTGAACGTCCGGTCGTGCCGGAAGATGTCGCGATAGAGCCGCTCCCAGTCGCGGTTGGGATACTCGGCGAGCGGGTTCGCGACCCGCACCGGGGCCAGGACGCGGAACTGCGCGAGCAGGTCGCCCGGGGCGGCCACCGCGCCCAGACCGGCCGCCGCCGCGATTTCCAGGAACCGCCGTCGGTCCATCGTGCTCTCCTCGGGCTCGTCAGGGGGATCTCAGCCGGCCAGCGGGCGCCGACCGGGCCCGCGGCCGCGCCAGGAGCGGAGCGCCCTCACCCCAGGCTCGCGCCGGGCGCGACGGCCGCCGTCCGCGGGCTGTAGTACCTGTCGCCGCTGCACGGCCGGCAGAGGAACCGCCCGCCCATCCGGACGCCCCGCTCGTAGTTCACGCCCTCGCCGCAGCGCTCACATGCCGTGCGCACGCGCCGGCGGTCGAGCCAGCCGGGGTGGACGACGACCGGCTGAAGGCGCAGGAGCAACTCCTCGGGCATCACCCGGTAGGCCGCAGCCTGCGCCCGCCGGGGATCGGACTCACCCGGCGCCCAGGCCGACGCCCGCTCGCGGGCGTCGTCGCGGGCCACGACCCGCACCGCAGCGCCCGTCACGACGTCGGCGAAGGTCGCGGCCATCTTGCCGTAGTCGAGGTGCTTGAGCGTGCGCTTGCCGAGGCTCACGCCGGTCAGGGCCTGGATCGCGTCGGTCGCGCAGCGGTCGATCTCGACGAGCACGACCAGACGCTTGCCCGACCGCTTGGGCTCGGCGATCCCCAGCGCCCGGCATCCGGCCCGGGCCATCCGGACGCCGAGCACCTGGCCCGGGCAGAGGTGCCCGTGGAACCGGACAGCCTCTGCGAGCAGGTCGTCGAACGCCTGCTCCCAGATCGGCGGGGCGTCGCCGAGGGCCAGCGGCGCGGGGCCCGGTGCGTCGGCCGCGCGAGGCATCGTGGCGTCCACCACGGCACCGTCCCTCGGCAACGGCTGTGCCAGGCCCGCGCGAGAGCCGAGGCGCATCCGGCGCCGAATCCGCGGTCTTTCGCGGTCGGCGGGTCGGCCGGCCGGGTGATCGGCGCTGCGGCACACGTGCATCACGTGGGGCTGCGCCGCCCCACCAGGGGCGCCGACCGGGCGCGACTCGACGCCGATCTTGCGCGGTGGCGGCCGGCGGGCGGGGCGTCAACGCGGGGGCCGGACGGGGCCGCCCGGCCCGTGACGCGCACCGGGAGCGCCCGCGGGCGCGTCCCGTCGCGATCGGTGCCGGTCACCGCGTGGTATGCTCGCCGCGCATGTCGAAGGCGACCCGGGCGGTGCTGCCGCCCACGACGCGGTGACGTCGCCCGCCCTCGGTCCGGTCGACACGCGGGCGGCGGTGGGCCCACGGTGAAGACCACGGAGCCGGCCTAGCGTGGCGCTCGCGCTGCGCAGCCTCCACGTGATGGCGGCGATCGTGTGGGTCGGGGGCATGCTCTTCCTCGCGCTGGTGCTCGTGCCCATCGCCCGGCGGCTCGACGATGCGGCGCTCCGCGCGCGCCTGATCCACGAGGTCGGCGTGCGCTTCCGCCTCGTCGGCTGGCTCGCGCTCGGCCTGCTGCTCCTGACCGGGCTCGGCAACCTCTGGCACCGGCCCTACCTGCTCGACGCGCCGCGCTTCCACTGGAAGCTCGGCCTGGTGGTCCTCGCCCTCGCGCTGGCCGCGGTCCACGACTTCGTCCTGGGGCCGCGCGCCGGCCGCCCCGGGGCCGACCCGGCGCTGCGCCGACGGGCCGCCTGGCTCGCGCGGCTCAACGTCGTCGTGGTGCTGGCGATCGTCGTCCTCGGGGTGGCGCTGCGCGGCTGAGGCGCCGTGCCGCCGCTCGTCCGCCGCTACATCAAGACGGGCTTCGTGTTCCTGCTCCTCGGCCTGCTCGTCGGGGCGTGGATCCTCGTGGCGGAGTTCGTGCTCGGCACCTGGCCGCCCCGACTCGTCGTCACGGCCCACGTGCACCTGCTGCTCGTGGGCTTCCTCCTGCTGCTGGTCATGGGGGTGGCGACCTGGATGTTCCCCCGCCCCGCACGTGACGACCCGCGCTACCGACCCGCGCTGGCCGAGGCCGTCTACTGGATGGTCACGGTCGCCACCGCCCTCCGCGCGCTGGGCGAGCTCGCGACGGCGTACTGGCCGACCGTCGTCTTCCGCGCGCTGGTCACGCTGGGCGGGCTCGGGCAGCTCGTCGGCGCCGGGCTGTTCGTCCTGAATATCTGGCCACGCGTGCGCATGCCGCAGGCACCGCCCCCGACGCGCTCAGCCGAAGGCGCCGGGACCCGAGCCCGTGACGCCTCGATAACCCCTTGACGGGTGCCCGCACAGGAGCGGTGAGCAGCGCGCCCCACGCTCGATCCTGACGGCGCGTGCAGCCCGCTGGGGCGCGGGGACCACACCCGTGGTGCCCGTGCCCCACGTTTCCGCCGGGCCACACCGCGGAACAGGCGGATGTTCCGCGCGCTGGTCCTGGCAACGGGATTGCCCTTGCCCTCTGTCGGCCGGGGACGGCGGCGGTGGAACGCCGCCCGGCCGTTGCGCTGCGGTGCTCTCCGGGCGCCGCGCACCACGGGGCACCGACCCCGAGACGGAGGGATCCGATGACGCGTCGATACGTCCTCGTCGCCGCGCTGGCGGCCTTCACGCTGATCGGCGCGGGTGTGGCCGCCCGCGTCGGCGCGCCCGAGCTCGACCACGACGCCGAGCTCCCGACCGAGAAGGCCATCCTGGTCGCGCCGCCGCTCGTCCCGCCGCCCGTGGACCGGCCGGGCAACGCGCGGGTCGTCGTCGAGCTCGAGACGACCGAGCGGACGGGCGTGCTGGCCAGCGGCGTGGAGTACACCTTCTGGACGTTCGGCGGCACGGTCCCCGGGCCGTTCCTGCGCGTGCGCGTGGGCGACACCGTCGAGATCCGCCTCCGCAACGCGCCGACCGCGCTCAATGCCCACTCGATCGACCTCCACGCGGTGAACGGGCCCGGCGGCGGGGCCACGGTCACGCAGATCGGGCCGGGCGAGCAAGCGACCTTCGAGTGGAAGGCGCTCAACCCCGGGCTGTACGTCTACCACTGCGCGACGCCCCACATCCCCTGGCACGTCGCCAACGGCATGTACGGCCTGATCCTGGTCGAGCCGGCGGAGGGCCTGCCGCGGGTGGACCGGGAGTATTACGTGATGCAGGGCGAGTTCTACACCCGCGGTCGGACGATGGCGCCCGGTCACCAGCCCTTCGACCCGGCCAAGGCCCGCGACGAGCGGCCGGAGTACGTGCTCTTCAACGGGCGCATGGGCGCGCTCCTCGGCGAGGGGGCGCTCCGGGCCCGGGTGGGCGAAACGGTCCGCCTCTTCGTGGGCAACGGCGGGCCCAACCTGATCTCGTCCTTCCACGTGATCGGCGAGGTCTTCGACGTCGTCTATCCGGAGGCCGGCCTCGGGCGCGCGCCCAACCGGAACGTGCAGACCACGATGATCCCCGCGGGGGGCGCGGCGATCGTCGAGTTCCGCGTGGACCACCCGGGCCGCTACCTGCTCGTGGACCACAGCCTCTCGCGCGCCCTCGACAAGGGCGCGCTGGGAAGCCTCGAGGTCACGGGCGCCGAGCGCCCGGAGATCTTCCGCGCGCTCGCGCCAGGCACCCGTCCGGGCGCCCACTGAGCCCGCGTCGGAGGCGCGCCCTCCGGGTCGGCGTGCCGTGCCGGGGCGGCCTGCCCTCCGCACGCCGGCCGACCCCTTCGCCGCACCGCGTCCGGTCGCGTGCCGCGCCCCCCGGGCGGGCACGGTCGGGCGAGGGCCCGCAAACCCGGTGCGTATAATCGGTTCGTGACAGGCGCTGCGATCGATCGTCTCGCGCGCCGCCTCGGCGGGCCGCGGGTTCTCGCCCTCCCGCTCATCCGCGTCCTGGCCGTCCTGGCCGGGGGCATCTGGCTCGCGCTCGCGCCCGCCCCCTACCGCACCGGAGCGGTAGCAGCGGTGGTGCTCGGCTTCGCCGGGTACAGCGCCCTGCTCATCGCCGCGCTCTGGTGGCGCCCGGCGGTCACCCTCCGCCTGAACGTGCCGGTCCTGCTGGTGGATCTCGGCGTCGCCCTCGCCCTGATCCGCCTCACGGGCGGGGCGACGAGCACGCTCTTCCTGGCGCTGCTCGTGATCGCCGGGCTGCAATCGTACTACTACGGCATCCAGCGGGGCCTCGGCGTGGCCGTCGCCTCCGCGGTGCTCTACCTCGCCCTGGTCTGGCCCACCGTCGACCAGCTCCAGTGGGCGAACATGGCCGTGCGCCTGGCCGTGCTGCTGGGCACGGCGGTCGGCACCGGGTTGCTGGCCGACGTGGAGGAGCGGGAGCGGGCCCGGGCGCTCGCGCTCGAGGCCGAGGCGCGCGGCCGGGAGGCGTTCATCCGGCGCGTGGTCGAAGGTCTCCGCGAGGGCGTCATCGCGCTCGACGCCGAGGGGCGCATCGTCGCCTGGAACCGGGCCCTGGAGCGCCGCTACGGGCTGCCGGAGCCCGCGGTGCGCGGGCGGACGCTCGCGGAGGTCGACCCGGGCTTCACCCGTGGTCCCCTCGCGGCCGCGCTGGCCCGCCTGCTGCGCGGCGAGATCGAGGAGTTCACGCTCGACGGCGTCGAACAGACGCTCGCGCGGGGCCCGCACGTGCTGAACGTGAAGAGCAACGTCCTCCGGGCCGACGGCCAACCGGCGGGCGCCGTGTTGCTGCTCGAAGACGTCACCGAGCGCGTGGCGCTCGAGCGCGCCGCCCGCCAGGCGGAGAAGCTCGCGGCGCTCGGCACGCTCGCCGCCGGCGTCGCCCACGAAATCAACAACCCGATCGGCATCATCTCCTCGCGCGCCGAGCTGGTCCTGCTCGAGCGCGGCACGGCGCTGCCCGCCGGGCTGCGGGAAGACCTCGAGGTGATCCACCGGCAGGCGCAGCGCGTCGCGCGGATCGTGCAGGGGCTGCTCTCCTTCGCGCGCCGCGCGCCGGGGACTGCGGGCCCCGTCGACCTCAACCGGCTCGTCGAGGACACGCTGCTTCTGGTGGAGAAGCAGGCGAGCAAGGACGGGATCCGCCTCGTGCGCAAGCTGGGCGACGGGCTGCCGGTCGTCCGCGGCGACGCCCAGGCGCTCCAGCAGGTGCTGATGAACCTGCTCCTCAACGCGCGCGACGCCCTCGAGGGCCCGGGCGAGATCCGGGTGGAGACGGCGCGCGCCCCCGGCGCGCCCGATCGCGTGCAGCTCCGCGTCGCCGACACCGGGTGCGGCATCCCGCCCGAGGTCCTCCCCCGCATCTTCGACCCCTTCTTCACCACCAAGCCCACGGGCACCGGGCTCGGCCTGTCGATCGCGTACGGGATCGTCCGCGACCACCAGGGCACGCTCGAGGTCGAGTCCGAGCCGGGGCGCGGGACGACGTTCACCATCACCCTGCCCGCCCGCGCGCTCGAGGCCTCGGCGTGACGCCCGCCCGCATCCTCGTCGTCGACGACGAGCCCGACATGGTGGAGAACTGCGCGCGGCTCCTGGGCCGCGCGGGCCACGAGTGCCTGACCGCCACCGACGGCGAGCGAGCCGCCGCCCTGCTCGACACCGAGCGCCCCGACCTCGTGATCACGGATCTCAAGATGCCCGGCCTGGACGGGATGGAGCTCCTGCGCCGCGCGCAGGAGCTCGACCCGACCCTGCCCGTGATCGTCATCACGGGCTTCGCGACCATCGAGTCCGCCGTCGCGGCCATCAAGGCCGGCGCCTTCGACTACCTGCCCAAGACCTTCTCGCTCGACCAGCTCGAGGTCGCCGTCGACCGCGCGCTCCGCCACCGCCGGCTCGCGCTCGAGAACCGGAGCCTGCGCGAGCAGCTGCAGTCCACGCTCGGCCTCGAGAACATCGTCGGCCGCAGTCCCGCCATGGTCCGCGTGGGCGAGCTCGTCCGCAAGGCGGCCCGCTCGGAGGCCAACATCCTGATCGTGGGCGAGTCGGGCACGGGCAAGGAGCTGATCGCCCGCGCCGTCCACGCCAACAGCCCGCGGGCGGCGCAGCCCTTCGTGCCCGTCGACTGCGCCTCGCTGCCGGAGAACCTCCTCGAGTCGGAGCTGTTCGGCCACGAAAAGGGCGCCTTCACCGGCGCGCTGCGCAGCAAGCCGGGCCTCATGGAGCTCGCCCACCGCGGCACGCTCTTCCTGGACGAGATCGCCGAGCTCCCGCTCTCGCTCCAGGCCAAGCTGCTGCGCGCCCTCCAGGAGAAGCAGATCCGGCGCGTCGGCTCCACCCACCAGATCACGGTCGACGTGCGCGTGGTGTCCGCGACCAACCGCGACCTCCGCGAGGCCGTCCGCAAGGGCGAGTTCCGCGAGGAGCTCTACTACCGGATCAACGTCATCGCCATCGAGCTGCCGCCGCTGCGCGAACGCCGCGGCGACATCCCGCTGCTCGCCCACACCTTCATCCGCCGCTACGGCGGCGGCACCGTCACGGGGATCGACGACGATGCCCTCGCGGCCCTCGAGGCGTACCCCTGGCCGGGCAACGTCCGGGAGCTCCAGAACGTGATCGAGCGGGCGTGCGCGCTGACCGACGGCCCCACGATCCGTCCACGGGACCTGCCCGAGTACGTCGTACGGGCCGAGCGCCCGGCGCCGGCGCCCGGCGCGGCCCCGGGCCCGCTGCCGGCCACGGCAGGGCTCACGCTCCAGGAAGCGCGCGCGCGCTGGCTCGAGACCCTCGAGAGCGCCTATCTGCGCGACCTGCTCGACCGGCACGGGGGCAACGTCTCAGCCGCCGCCAAGGCGGCCGGGATCGACCGCAAGACCTTCCACCGCCTCATCGGCAAGTACCGCCTCCGGTAGCGCGCGGCGCGGCTGACCCACGGTGGGGAGGCGTCACCCCACCCGCGACGTCCCGCGTGGGCCATTTCGCGAGGTTTGGTCGACGATTCCGCCTGGCAACCGGCTTGCTCTTGCTCGGGCGGCGGGCGGCTCCGACGTTGGGAGGTCGACGTGAAGCTCAGGACGGTTCTGGTCCCGCTCGATGGCTCGCCCCTGGGCGAGGCCGCGCTCCCGATGGCCGAGGACCTGCTGCGCGACCACCCCGAGGCCACGCTGCTCCTCATGCGCGCCACGGAAGCGCCGGCCCTGCCCGGGTTCGATCCCACGGCCGCCCAGGTCGCCGCCGTCCAGGAGGCCGAAGCCTACCTGGAGGGGGTCGCCGCCCATCTGCGCGAGCGCGGCCTCGGCCGGGTACGGGTCTCGGTGTGGTACGGCCCGCCGGCCGCGTCGATCGTCGAGGCCGCCGAGGCTCGCGACGTCGACTTGATCGTGATGAGCACCCACGGGCGGAGCGGGCTCGGGCGGCTGATCCTCGGGTCGGTCGCCGAGTCGGTCCTGCGCAGCACCCGGAGGCCCATCCTCCTCGTCCGGGCCCGGGGCGCACCGGTGGAGCGCCCGTCCGGCAGTTCGACGCCGGCCGGGGCCGAGGGCGCCGCGCGTGTATAAGCGCGTGCTCGTCCCGCTGGACGGGTCGGCGCTGGCCGAGGGCATCCTGCCCTTCGTCCTGCAGGTGGCCGGGCCCCTCGACCTCGAGATCGAGTTGCTGCGCGTCGTCCGGCCCGTCCCCCCGTCGGTCACGGAGCTCTCCCGAGACGTGGTCGTGGAGGACGTCGAGGCGCGCCTGGAGGAGTGCCGGGCCTACCTCGAGGCGGTGGCGCGCGACCTCGTCGACCGAGGCGTCCGAGTGCGCGTGCATGCGCGCCGGGGCGAGCCGGCCGCCGAGATCGTCCGCGCGGCCCGCGAGCTCGGCGCCGACCTCATCGCGATGACCACCCACGGCCGCAGCGGCCTCGGCCGCCTGCTCCACGGCTCCGTGGCCGCAGCGGTCCTGCGCGACGCTCACGTCCCCGTCCTCCTCCTGCGCGCGAGCGAGGCCGAAGCCCGCGCCCGCACCGCGCGGGGCGTCGCCACGGAGGCCGTCGACCCCTCCGCGCAGCCCGTGCGCGTTCGCGACCTGATGACGCCCGACCCGATCACCGTTCCGCCCGAGACTCCGGTGCCGGAGGCGCGGAGGCTCATGGAGCGGCACCGGATCCGCCACCTGCTCGTCACACGCGGCGACCGGCTCGTCGGGATCGTCACCGACCGCGACATCCGCCTGAACCTCCCCTCCCCGGCGACGAGCCTGTCGGTCTGGGAGGTGAACTACCTGCTGGCGAAGCTCACGGTCGAGCAGGTGATGACCCGGTCCGTGATCACGATCGCGCCCGAGCGCGAGGCCCGCGCCGCCGCGGCGCTCATGCTCGAGCACCGCATCGGTGCTCTGCCCGTCGTCGACGGGGGCCGCCTCCTCGGCATCCTCACCGAGACCGACATCCTCCGGGCCTTCACCCGGCAGGGCGAGCCCGCCCGCGCGGGCGGGTGAGGCGCCGATGGGCGGGGTGGCCGTGCTCGTGGTCGACGACGAGCCCGACTTCGTGGCGACGTACCGACGCCTGCTCGCGCGGCACGGCTGCCGGGTGGCCGAGGCCACGGGGCGCACCGCGGCGCTGGACGTGCTCGGCCGGTGCCGGTTCGAGCTGGTCATCGCCGACCTCCGCCTGCCGGACGGCGACGGGCTTGAGGTCGTCCGCGCCGCGCGGGCGGCGGCGAACGCGCCGGCGGTGATCGTGGTCACGGGCTTTCCTTCGGAGGAAACCCGGCGCCAGGCGCTCGCGGCCGGCGCCGCCGCCTACCTTACCAAGCCGTTCCCGATCAGCCAGTTCGACGCCCTGGTGGACCGCATGCTGGCCGCGCGCGGGGTCGGCCCCGCCGCCCGCGACGTGCCGCACCGCTCGGGGCCGCGGGGCACCGAGTGAGTGCAGGGTGAGGCGCGAGGGCAACGTCCGCGGGTCCCGGGGTCCCGGCGCGGGGGAGGAAGACCCGCACGGCCCCCGAGGGACGGCGGCGGAAGTGGCGCCCGACGCGCCGCCGGCGCGGGCGTACCAGTTCGATGCGGCCCCCGCCCGTGTCTACTGGGAGCTCACGCGGGCCTGTGACCTCGCCTGCCGGCACTGTCGGGCGTCGGCGATCCGCCAGCGCTCGCCTGACGAGCTCGCCACCACCGAGGCGCTCCGGGTGCTCCGGGCCCTGGCCCGCGCGACCCCGCCGCCGCACGTGGTGTTCACCGGAGGCGACCCGCTCAAGCGCCCCGACCTCCTGCACCTCGTCGAGCGCGCGGCCGAGCTCGGCCTCCGCCCGAGCGTCGCGCCGAGCGCGACGGTGGCCCTCGACCGCGCTGCAATCGACGACCTGAAGCGCGCGGGCGTGGCGGCGATGTCGCTGAGCCTCGACGGGCCCGGGGCCGCGCAGCACGACGGTATCCGCGGGGTGCTCGGGTGCTTCGGCTGGACGCTGGCCGCCGCGCAGCGTGTCGTGGCGGCCGGGATCCCCCTCCAGATCAACACGCTCGTCTGCGCCGAGACGGACCCCTTCCTCGAGGACACCGCCGCCCTCGTCGCGCGGCTCGGGGCTTCGCGCTGGAGCCTGTTCTTCCTCGTGCCGGTGGGCCGGGGGCGCGCCCTCCGCCCGCTCGACGCCCAGGCCTGCGAGCTCCGCCTCCGCTGGCTGGCGGCGACGGCCGAGGCCTGGCCCGTCCGCGTGACGACGACCGAAGCGCCGCACTACCGGCGCGTCCTGATCCAGCACCTCCGCGCCCGGGGCCGACCGCCGCTCGCGGGCCCGCACACGCGCAGCTTCGGCCTGCGCGACGGCCACGGGATCATGTTCATCGCCGCCGACGGCGCCGTGACCCCCTCGGGCTTCCTGCCGCTCGCCGCCGGCCACGTGCGCCGCGACGACCCGCTCCGCGTCTACCGCGAGGCCCCGCTCTTCCGCACGCTCCGCGACCCGGACCGCTTCGGCGGCCGGTGCGGGCTCTGCGAGTACCGCATGATCTGCGGCGGCTCCCGGGCCCGGGCCTGGGCCACCTCGGGCCAGGTCACCGGCGAGGATCCGCTCTGCGCGTGGCAACCGCGATGACCCTGCCCCCGGTGGCGCTGGACCGGGCGCTGGCCGAGGCCGGCGACGGCGTCTTCGTCGTCGACCCCAGCGGCCGGATCGTCTTCTGGAACCGTGCGGCGGAAAAGATCATGGGGTACACGGCGCGCGAGGTGCTGCGGCGACGGTGCTGCGACGTCTTCGTGGGCCGGGACGACCGCGACAACCGCCTCTGCTACCGGGGCTGCCAGGTCCTCGCCCTCGTGGGCCTCGGCGAGCCGGTGCAGCACTTCGACATGCGCACCCGGACCCGCGCGGGGCGTCCGATCTGGATCAACGTCAGCGTCCTCCGGCTCCCCGTGACGGACGGGCCGGGGCCGCTGACGGTCCACCTGTTCCGCGACGTCACGGCGACCAAGGAGCTCCTGACGCTGGTCCACGAGCGTCTGGCCGCGGCCGAGGGACGGAGCGGCCCGGCGGCCGAGACCGTGCTCACGCGCCGTGAGGTCGAGGTCCTCCGCCTGCTGGCCGACGGGCTCGACACGCACGAGATCGCCGCGCGCCTGCACGTGAGCCGCGCGACCGTCCGGAACCACGTCCAGCACATCCTCGAACGCCTCGGCGTCCACAGCCGCCTGGAAGCCGTGGCCTACGCCTACCGCCACCGGCTCTTCGCGCCTGCGCCCGGCCCGACCGCCGCGCCACCGCCCGGGAGCACCACCACGGCCCGGCCCCGGTCGTAGCGCGCCCCACCGTCGAGCGCGCGCGCCGCACGGCTCAGCGGCGGAGCACCAAGTCGGGCACGAGCGCGACGGCGAGGACCGCGACGACGAGCAGCGGCACCAGCGCCAGGGCGTGCACGAGGCGGGGCTCGAAGCGCAGGTGCATGTAGTTCAGCGCCACCAGGAGCGCCTTGACCGTCGCCGCCGCGAAGACGACGGCGACCGTGACCGTCCGGCCGCCCGGCAGCAGGCCTGCGGCCAGGCTGGCCAGGGCCAGCGCCACCAACCACACCCAGATCGCGACGTAGTTGGGCGCCCGGGAGCCAGTCACGACAGGTACAGGAGCGGAAAGAGGAAGATCCAGACCACGTCGACGAAGTGCCAGTAGAGGCCGGCGAGCTCCACCCGCTGCGGCGTGCGCAGGCGGCCCGCGACCAGGAGCACGGCGTTGACGACCACCCCGGCCGCGACGTGCAGGGCGTGCAGGCCCGTCATCGCGTAGTAGAAGGACCAGAAGATCCCGCTCGCCGGCGTATACCCGGCCCGGACCTCGGTCGTGTATTCCACAGCCTTCAGCGCCAGAAAGGCCAGGCCCCCGGCCACGGTGAGCGCCAGGGAGAGGCTCGTGCTCGCGCGGTCGCCCCGCGCGGCGGCCGCGAAGGCCTGGACGACGGTCAGGCTGCTCGTGAGCAGGATCAGAGTATTGACGGCTGCCAGCGTGACGCCGAGGTGGGCCGACGCCTCGTGCCACCCCTCACCGCCCAGGCGGACGACGAGGGCGCTGGCGATGAGCCCCCCGAAGACCATGGTCTCCGAGGCCAGGAACCACCAGACCGCGACCTTCCCCGCCCTGAGCCCCGGAAGAACCTCGGGCTCGCCCGCGAGCGCGTGGACTTCGGAGGCCAGCGCCACGACCGCTTCGCCCTAGCGCCCGGCCGGCGCTGCCGCCGCATGCTGCGGCAGCCAGTCGGTCGGTTGGTCGGGACGGCTGTACTCGTACGGGCCCCGGTGGACGATCGGGACCCGGGCGCCCCAGTTGAGATGCAGCGGGGGCGAGGGCGCCGCCCACTCGAGCGTGTTCGCCTCCCAGGGATTGGCCGGCGCCCGCCGCCCGGTGATCAGCGCCTGGACCACGGCGGCGACGAAGGCGACCTGCGCCCCCAGGAGCCCGAGCGCGCCCAGCGTGGCCACGACATTGACCCACTGGTAGGGCACCAGGAGGTCGTACTGCAGCGGGTTGGCGATGCGGCGCACCATGCCGGCCAGCCCGAGGTGGTGCATCGGGAAGAAGGTCACGTTGAAGGCGACGAGCGTCAGCCAGAAGTGGAGCGTGCCGAGGCGGGCCGGCAGGAGCCGCCCGAACATCTTCGGGAACCAGAAGTAGAGTCCGGCGAAGCCGCCGAAGACGACCGCGCTGAAGAGCGTGTAGTGGAAGTGGGCGACCACGAAGTACGTGTTGCGCAGGTAGATGTCGGCCGGCGCCGAGCCGTTGAAGATGCCCGTGAGGCCGCCCACGATGAACATCGTGAGGAAGCCGAGCGCCCACAGCATGGGCGGGTCGAACCGGAGGGCGCCGCCCCAGAGCGTGGCGATCATGCAGAACACGATGAAGGCGAAGGGGACCGAGATCAGGATGGTCGTCACGCTGAAGGGCATCGCCAGCCGGGGATCCATCCCGGACTGAAACATGTGGTGGGCCCAGACGACGAAGCTCAGTGCGCCGGCGGTGACCGTGGCCCACACGATCCACCGATAGGCGAAGAGCGGCTTGCGGCTGAAGACCGGGAGGATCTCCAGCACGATGCCGAGGGCGGGCAGGAAGATCACGTAGACCTCGGGGTGGCCGAAGAACCAGAAGAGGTGCTGCCAGAGGAGCGGATCGCCGCCGAGCTCGGGCGCGTAGAACCCCGTGCCCAGGGTCCGGTCCAGGAGCAGCATCACCGCGCCCGCGATGAGGGGCCCCACGGAGAGCAGGAAGAGGGTCGCCGCGGTGAGCTGCTGCCACACCAGCATCGGCAGGCGGAAGAACGTCATCCCCGGCGCCCGCAGGGCCATGGCCGTCGTCAGGTAGTTGACGCCGCCCATCAGGAATGAAGCGAACTCGAGGGCGAGGGCCAGGATCCAGAGGTTCAGGCCCCACTCCACGCCGCTGTAGTCGGGCCGGGCGCTGAGCGGCGGGTAGGCGGTCCAGCCGGCGGACGCGGCGCCGCCGGGGACGAAGAACGAGGCGAGCAGCACCAGGGAAGCCAGGGCGAAGGTCCAGACGGAGAGCATGTTGAGCCGCGGGAAGGCCATGTCGCGAGCGCCGATCATCAGCGGGATCAGGAAGTTGCCGAAGGCCCCGAGCAGGATCGGCATGGCCACGAAGAACACCATGATGGTGCCGTGCATCGTGACCAGCATGTTGTAGGTGTCGGGGCCGATCTCGCCGAGACCGGGCACGCGGCCGTCGGGCCAGGCGAGCTGCCAGCGCATCGCCCCGGCCAGGAGCCCGCCCACCACCGCCCAGAAGACGCCGAGGGCGAGGTACTGCTTGCCGATGGTCTTGTGGTCCGTCGAGAAGACCCGGCTCACCCAGGACTGCGCCGGGCCGTGCGCCCGCGCGGTCGTCACGACCACTGCTCCCTGACCCATCGCGCGTACTCCTCCGGCGGGTGGACGTGGAGCCAGCCCTTCATCCCCGAGTGCCCGAGCCCGCAGAGCTCGGCGCACGGCAGCTCGTAGGCGCCGGGACGGGTCGCCTGGAACCACGTCTCGAGCGTGCGGCCCGGGACGACGTCCTGCTTGACCCGGAGGTGGGGCAGGAACAGGCTGTGGATCACGTCCCGTGAGTCGAGCACGAGGCGCACGGGCACGCCGGCCGGGACGTGGATTTCGTCCAGGAACCGCCGGTCGTCGTCCGTGCCGAAGCGGCCGTCGGGACCCGGGTAGACGACCTCCCAGTTGAACTGCCGCCCCGTGACCTGGATGACCACCTCCGCAGCCGGCCGCTCGAGCTTGGCCCGCCGCCACACGGGCGCCCCCCGGACGTCGATCCAGAGGTCCAGGCCGAGGACGACCGCCACCGGCACCAGCACCCAGGCCACCTCTGCCGGCCGCTCGCCGGTGACGTAGCGAGCCCGCCGACCCGGCCGGCGACGGTAACGGACGAGGCAGAACCCGATGGCGCCCAGCGTGAGCACAGCCCACGCGAGCGTCAGCGTGTAGATCAGCCGGAGCAGCCCGTCGATCTCCGCCCCGCCGACGGCGGCATTCTCGGGAAGCCAGGCGAGCCAGTTCAGCATCGAACGGCCTCTGCCACGGGCGCGCGCGCCAGGTCGCCGATGGTGACCGCGTCGAGCTCGCGGGTGACGAGGGCCTGGAGCCGGAGCCACACGGGATGCACAGGGCAGAACCGGTCACGCGGGCAGGCGCCGGGGCCGACCACACAGCGGTTGAGCTGGATCGGGCCCTCGACCACCTCGATTACGCGCCGCAGGGTGATCGTGTCCGGGTCTCGCGCCAGCCAGACGCCCCCGCGCGCGCCTGGTCGGGTCTCCACGAGCCCCGCGCGCGCGAGCGCCTGGACGATCTTGCCGAGGTACGCGGCCGGGACGTCCTGGGGGGCCTGGATTCGCGCCCGGGGCACCGGTGCCTCGTCCCGGTGCTGCGCCAGATCGAGCAGGACGCGCACGGCGCAGTCGCCCTCGCGGGTCAGGCGCATCGCGCGACGGCGAGGAATGCGGTCGTCATCGTCTCGACCATGGTGGACGACGCCGCCGCCGGTCGCAATGCGGCTGCTGCGCCATTTTTCTGGTGCAAGTGCACCGAGCCCCATCGCCCGCTGCCCGCTCTCCACGCCAGCGATGGCATCCGCTGGGACCAGCGCACGAGGTCGACGAACACTGCGGGCCTGAACGGCTGCCAGCGACCGGTCGCCCGCTGCGTCTCCAGCGCGTCCAGCGCCGCGTGAGTGGGCTCGCCGAGCGGCGCGGGTCGCGCCCCCCCCCCCGGGGCCCCCCCGGCCCGGGGGGGGGGGGCGGGGCGGGCGGGAAGCCGCCCCCCCCCCCCCCCCCCGGCCAGCAGCGCGAGCAGCGAGGCCGCCGCCAGCTCGGAGATCCCGAGCCGCCGGGCCACGTCGCCGACCGGGACGGCCTGCCGGCCCTCCAGGCACTGGAGCACCTCGCGCTCGACATCGCCCCACCAGTCCTCCATGAGGCGCGCGGGGTGAGGGCGCCGGACGCGGCCGGCCCCCTCGCACCGCGGGCACCACTTCCTGAGTTCAGCAGTCGGGGCACGGCGCCTCGACCCAGGCCTCGCGGAGGCAGACTGGGCTCCCGGCGCACCGGTGCCAATGGCCGCCCAAAGAGAGCCGCCTGGCGTCACCCATACGGAGCCAGTCCGGCGAATGTGACCGGACCTCTCGCATCCAGGTTCGCCCGTCCTCCGCGATGAGTGGGTCGCCCCGCGCTGCCGGCGGGTGGCAACCGGCTTCGCGGATCTCCACGAAATGGGCCCCCTTGCGTGAGCCGGTCGAGTGCGCCCGAGGCGAGCAGCACCTCCCCGAAGAGCTCCGGCCATTCCGACCGGTCGTGGTGGCTCGTCAGGGCGATCGCCGCCCGTTCATATCCGCCGGGCCCGGCGCCCGCAAGGGCTCGAGGCCGAAATCGTCCGGGACCAGGAGATCGGGACGAGTGTCGCGGGCGAGCCGCTGCTCGTGCGTCCCCTCGGCGCGACCACCGGCGAGGTGGGCCCGCATCTTGGCCGTGTTCACGAAGAGGACCTCGTAGCCGCGGCGGCAGACCTCATGGGCCAAGGCCTGCGCGCTGTGGCGCGTCCCGCCCCCCGTCGGGCCGTCGAGGAGGACGTGCTCGCGGCGCTCGATGCAGGCGCCCGTCGCCAGGTCGAAGCGCTGGGCCTTGTTGCGCTTGGAGTTGAAGCTGACGTCGAAGCCCGCGAGCGTCTTGGTGGGATCGCAGGCGACGCGCCGGAGGCGCAGCCGGAGCTGGCTGTGCGCGCGGCGCTCGACCTCGTCCTGCAGCAGCAGGGTGAGGAACTCGACGAAGGACGCCTGCTGCTCGCCGCGTGGCGGTTGCGGCCCTCGAGCGTCTCCAGGATGCAGGACAGGTGCAGGGTGCGGAGCCTCGGGATGAGCTGATGGGCAGTTCCCTGTCGCGGCCCTCCGGTCTTCGATCCCGGGGTCGGGGAAAAAGGTGGTCCAGGGGCCGCCGGGGCGCGGGGAGCGGACGGTCACCGAGCAGCACCTCGATGAAGACGGCCCAGGCCGGGCGGACCTCGGTGGCGCGCTCGCGGCATCAGCACAGGGTCTGCATGAGGAACTGGACCTTGTCCGGGAGCAGATGGTCGAGGAGCGCGCGGCGCGGGGTCGACCCTCTGTTGTTGACAAGGGAAATGTCCGCTTGGTTTTGACAGGTGATCTGTCCGCTCTCAGAGCCCCGGGCCGACGGGAAGGCGGGAGCTGCTGCGGCGGCGGGTGGCCGGGGCGCTCCGTCGGCGAGCCCGGCCGGGGGCGGCTGGGTGGTGGGCGCCGGCGGCGCGGAGGCGGCCGGGGAGGGCGCGCTCGAGCTCGGCGGGCACCGGCGCGCCCGTGGGGGCGTAGTGGCCGAGGCACCGGGTGCCGCGCCAGACGGTGTGGGAGCCGTCGAGGTGGCGACGGACGACGACGTGCAGGCCGGCACGGGTCGGCCGGCCGGGCTGCCTGGCCAGCTGCAAGCGCCGACCGTCGGCGGCGATGCCGCTCACCCCGGCCGCGGGCCTGGGGGCGTCGGCGCCGATGGGCTCGACGCCGAGGTGGGCGAGGCCGCGCCCGACCTGGGTGAGGTGCGTGCGATCCCCCGCCGGCCGGCCTCGTGGAGGGCCAGCCGGACGAAGCTCTAGGAGAGCGTCACGCCGTGATCACGGCGGAGACGCTGGTGGAAGTGCCGGATGTTGTACCCGGCATAGCGCTCGCGGTAGCGGCGCAGGAGGCGCTGGACCTCAGCCTCGGGCGCCTTGTGGCGCGAGGGCAGCTGGCGCCGGTCGTAGAGCCCCCGGGTATGGTCGGCCTCGTCCCGGGCCCGCCAGCGCCGGAGACTAGCGCGGGTGGATGCCCAGGATGACCTCCTGTCATTCCATCGCTCGCTCCACGGCGGCTGTGAGCCACGCCATCGGCACCTCCTTGGCTACCGATGGCTGTACGACAGGCCGCCCGCAAAGCGGACGGTTCACGTGCTCTCGGGAGCGGACAGATCATGTGCTCCCTACACGGGACACCGCCCCGTCTTGTCGTCCCACCGGACGATCGCTAGAATGCGGCCGCCCCGCGGAAAAGGGGGTGGGGCAGCGTGCCCCCGACAGTGCCGGTCCGCGACCCGGCAGCCCGCGCACATCCCCGCGTCGAGACGCGGTGCGGTACCGGCGAAGAGGCCGGCGCGGGGAATTTGCCCGCTGGAGCCTGCGGGGAGGCCCGTGGGCGAGCGGGCCGTCGAGGAGGCCCTCCGCCGCACCCGGCATCCCGGAGCCGGCCACGGACCACAAGTTCCGCCCCGCCTTCGCCACCTACCTGCCGGAAGACGGCCACGACATCCGGACCACCGGGGAGCTGCGAGGCACCGGGCGGTGAGCACGACGATGATCTGTACCCACGGCCCATGAGCCCGGGAGCGGCCCTGGAAAGTATACGCAGCGGGATAGGCCGCGCGACGGTGCAGCCTATCTCGACCCGCGCGGCTGGCTCCGCCCGGACGCAAGTGGGCACCCTTCCACGAAACAGGCAAAGTTTTGGATCAAGCTTCGGTCGCTGTCTGTCCTTCTCGTATCTCCAGGGGCCGCATGCGTCGCCTCATGACTTCGGCGCACTGGGGCAGCCCGCATATCACACGGTGCCACCAGACTGCAACGTCTGGAACGGCCGTGCAAATGCCGAGGCTCTCGAACCCTTGCTATTACGGCGCACGCCGAGCGGCGACGGTCGAGGGAACACCCGGGCAACGGCTCGTTACGAGCGACGCCTCTGTGGAGATTACCGGCCCCGGTGTGCGCGGCGGGTACTATGCGACGCGGTCTCGAGTGATCTACTCGGAAGAGCTGCAGTTCTTCAAGGAGCTAGCGCCTGGCTATATCGGGCGCAGAGCGATCATTCTCCGCGCGTTGAAGCAACAGAGAGCGCGCCTGACCTCGTGCTTCGACGGATGCGCTTCGCGCGCCGCTTAGCGCGGGCACTAGGTCGCGCCGAGCTATCGTAGTCGGAGGACGTGTGATGACGGGACACAAAACCGACCCGCTCGCAGACACGAGCCGAGGGCTGCTCGTCTACATCGTGGTTTTGGCAATCGCCCTGACGTCCAGCCCCCTTTCTGCCCAGCCGGCGGTCCCGTTACCCGCGGACCTTACCGTCGAAAGTCCTGGACCGGAGGTGCCTCCCGAGGTGGCGAGGTTCAGCGGGCTATGGGGCAACGGCGCATGGGACGGCGTCCTGGCGCACGTCCTCGTCGTCGAGCGCGTGCGACCCGATGGCGAGGCCCGGGTGATCTACGCCTACGGTGACGCTCCGGATTGGAACGTGACGCGCGGCTACACCCGCGTGGGCGCGCGTGTGGAGGGCGGCACCCTCACCTTGGATCTCCGTGGCGGTCGCGTCAGGGTCCAGTACCGCTTCGAAGGCGAGTCGCTGCGCGGCTCGTACTCGACTGGCGGCCGCGTGTCGACCGTAACCCTCACGCGAGTACCCCTGGCCGATCTCGCCAACGCGCCAGCCTCCCGAGGCCCGATCGCCGCCGGTGAGACGGTCCGCATCCCGCTGACCGAATCAGGCTTTTTCGGGCGCAAACGGGCACTGACGCTCGAGGCGACCCTCTATCGGCCGACAGCGAACGGCCCGCATCCTGTGCTCATCTTCAACCACGGCTCGACGGGGCCTGGCGCCATCCCGCCGACGCTCACGCTGCGCTACGGTCGCCAGGCCGCCTTCTTTGTCCAGCATGGCTTCGCGGTTGTGGTGCCTATGCGTCGCGGTCGGGGCGCGTCAGAAGGATCCTACAGCGAAGGCTACGGATGCGAAGGCCACGTCCTCGAGGCTGGATTGGCCCGAGCAGTCGAAGACCTGGACGCCGTGACGGCCTGGGTCCGGCAGCAGCTCTGGGCCGATCCCGAGAGAATGATCATGGGCGGGATTTCGCGTGGGGGTATCCTGTCGATCGTCTACGCCGCCGAGCGACCAGGTGCGGTCCGCGGCGTCATCAATTTTGTCGGGGGCTGGACGGGCGACGGCTGCGACCGCTATGGCAACTTCAACGAACGGACCTTCTACCACGCGGGGCGTCGGGTCCGGGTTCCCACACTGTGGCTCTACGCCGAGAACGATCGCTATTACGCGCCCCACTCCATCCGCACCTACCACCAGGCATTTGTGCGGGGTGGCGGTGAGGCGATCCTTCACCTCCTTTCACCGTTCGGCGGTGATGGCCATGGTCTGGCGAACCAACTCGATCTGTGGCGAGGGCCCGTGGAGGAGTTCATCCAGCGCCTAGGATTGGGGACCCCGCCGCGAGGGGGGTGACGTTCCGCTTAACGAACGGGTGATGGACCTTAGGCCCAACCACGGGCCGGAACGGGCCCGCGCGACGCCCGCCGCTCAGCCTGGGCGTTAGACGCATAGGCGCGCCAGCCCACAACGGCTACCCTGCGCCGTACCCCGGCGACCGGAGACGGCGTGGCAGAGACGGCGGAGAGAGGAGGGCTATGCCGCCCGAGCCGCAAAGGCGAGAAGACCCGACAAGGGATACGTTCCGGTCGAGCCGCCGTAGCTTCCTACGCTGTGCTGCACTCGCGCCGGCCGCCGTCTTTGGAGGCTGTGCGACCGGTGGCCTCAGTCTCGGATCTGCCGCATTCTCCTTCGGACCCGCCGCAGCCGAGGTGACCTCGAGTTCAGTACTTGTCTGGCTTCGCACTAGAGCGAGGGGGCGGGTCAGCGTGGAATACAGTCTCGATCAGGAGCTCTCAACTGCTCTTGTGGCTCCCTTCGCTGAGGCGACCGCGGAGTCTGACTACACTGTCACGATCGAGGTGCCCGGCCTGCATCCGGGCCGGCAATACTTTTACCGCGGGGTCGCCACGGGCTTGGAAACGCGAGCGGACACCGCACGTGGGCCGATCGCCCGCTTCTGGACGGCCCCGGACGTCCCTCAGGAGTTTCGTTTCGGCTGGAGCGGCGATATGGAGGCGGGCCACCAGCCATTCACCCTCTTCGATCGAATCGCGGAAAAGGAACCCCACTTTTTCATTTTGCTCGGCGATGCCATGTATGCCGACATCCCAAAGGACCGGTTCGTCCGGTCGCTCAGCGGGTATCGATACAAGCACCGCGAGAATCGGAGCGACGCGCACCTCCAGCGCTTCTTGGCCAGCACGGCGGTGTTCGCGATGTGGGACGACCACGAGGTCGAAAACGACTTCGATCGGACCCATCCTCTCATCCCGGTGGGGCGACGGGCCTTTCGCGAGTACTGGCCGATTCGCACTTCCGACCCCGCGATTCTCTATCGTCGCTTTTCCTGGGGCCCTGCAGCCGACTTCTTCGTGCTGGATTGCCGTCAGTACCGGAGCCCGCGGACCGAGGCGGAAGGGCCCGCAAAGACCATGCTAGGAAGGCGCCAGAAGGAGTGGTTCAAGGAAAATATCCGTTCGTCGCGGGCGCCGTTCAAGTTCATCGTGTCATCCGTACCCTTTCTTGGCGAGTGGGGGCCGGACAAATGGTCGGGATACGCGACGGAGCGAGAAGAGCTTCGCAGGTTCTTTCTCTCCGAGAGGATTACCGGGATCATCATCCTGAGCGCTGATGTCCACGCCGCCAGAGACCTATGGAGTGATGGGCTCCGGGAGTTCGTCGTGGGCCCCATCGCTGCTTGGCCGCTCTGTCAGCTCGTCCGCGACCTCAGACCGCGGTGGGAAGCCAGTGGGCAGTTCTTCATCTGCGATGCCTTCAACTACGGCCTGGTGACCGTGCGGCCGGAGGCCGATCCCCCTGAGGCCGAGGTCCAGATCCTCGATGGCACGAACACGGTTCGGCATCGCGCGACGGTTCGCCCGTGATGGCCGGCACGTTTTGGGAATCCGGAAAGGCGGGGCCTCGGGGGACAGGCGGACGAAATCGAATCCGGGCTGCCACCGGGAACGGGTGCACCCTGAGCCCCTTGGGTAGCGGGGCATCGCCACGTCGACCGCCGGACCGGCGTGGCTTGGGGTTGGTTCGGCGATTCCTCACCGCGAGCCTGTGACTCGAACGCGCCCCCGACTCTGCCGTCTCGGGTGAAGATCGGCTTCTTCCTGCCCAACGCGACGTTCGACCTCCCCGGATCGCCGGAGGTCGGGGGGATCGAGACCTTCACCTTCGACGTCGGAGAGGCCATGCAGCGCCTCGGACACGAGGTTGTCCTCTTCAGCGGCCGCCCGAAAGCCGGCCGTCGGCACCGACCCACCACCCTGAGGCTGGCGCTGTTCGACTACGTCGAGACGGACAAGATCCTCGACCTCGGAAAGCGCTTTCGCCGCCTCATGCAGCGCCTGCACTTCGGCTGGAGCTGCCTGGACGCCTGGACCGCCGAGCGCTTCGACGTGGCGTTCGTCGCCAAGCCCTTCGACTGGCCGGTCGCGTGGCTCTGGAAGCGTCGCCAGCCCGGCCTGCGCGTGGTGATGGGATTCCACGGAACCGATTTCTTCCCTGGCGATCGGTGGTTCTACCGGGCCATCGACCGGGAATTCGCCGTCAGCTGCGCCGTCGCCGAGCTCGCCGCCGCGCGGATCGGACGCCGACCGGTCGTGGTCTACAACCCGACCGATCCGACGTTCTTCGCACCGGCCGGCACACCGCCCACGCGGCCTGACGGCCCTTTTCGGTTGGTGTCGGTCGGGCGTCTCGTCGGCTGGAAAGGCTTCGATCGGTTGGTGACGGCCGTCGCGCAGGTCCGCGACCAGGGCCACGATCTGGTCTGCGAGATCGCCGGCGAGGGGCCTCAACGGCGGCGACTCGAGCAGACGATCGCCGAGCTCGGCCTGCAGGGGCGTGTGATCCTGCGCGGGCTGCTGGATCGCGGAGCGCTGCGCGAACTCCTGGCGAGCGCCGACGCCTTCGTGGCACCCTCGATCGGGCTCGATGCGTTCTCGGTGGCGACCGTGGAGGCCGCGTCCATGGGACTGCCACTGTTGCTCTCCGACCGCGTCGGAGCCCGGGAGGCCCTCAGCGAGGAGGACTTCATCGAGTTCCCGGCTCTGGACACCGTCGCGCTGGCCCGCGGCATCGTCACACTCATCGAGCGTCGCCGGGACGCGCAGTGGACCGCACGGATGGCTCGCCACGCACGGATCCGTCGCGTGTTCGCGCCCGAAGTGGTCGCCGCGCGCTTGCTGGCGCTCGCCGGGTGCGGGGGATGAGTCGCGCTCTCCTCTACGTCTACCCGGAGGAATGGACCGGACGTCGCGCCCGCGAGGTGCAGACCCTCAAGACCTGCCTCGCCCTGGCCGACGCGGGCTTCGACGTCACGCTGGTGAGCGGCGGCCGTGAGGAACTCGTCCGTCACGCCGGCGAGCTCGGCCGCTCGACGCTGCCCGAGCGGCTGCACGTGGTCAGGGTCTCGCGCCGGCTGGGCCCGGTGCGCAGCGCCCGGCTCTTCGCGCGCCGCTTTCGCGCGTGGCTCGCCCGCGGCCCGGTTCCCAGGCTGGCCTACACGATCCACCTCAAGGCGGCCCGCCTCCTCGGCGGATTGGGGCTGGCGTACGGCTATGAAGCCCACGAGGTCTTCGCGGAGTCCGCCCGCCCGGGACGCCCTCTGCGACAGATCGAGTACGCTGAGCGGCTGGCCCTGGAGCGCGCGGCGCTGCGCGTGGCGACCAGCCGGGCGCTGGCCGACGCCCTCAACGCGCGGTACTTTCCCCACGCTCCACGACCGTTCGCCGTGGTCCCCAACGCCGGTGATCCGCCACTGCCACGCTCCATTGCCGACCCCGCGGGCCCACTCGGTTACGCCGGGTCGCTCGGAGACTGGAAGGGTTTGCCGCTGGCGCTGGAGGCCGCCGCGAGGCTCGGTATCGCGGTCCGGGTCGTGGGGGGAGGACGAGAGGACTGGGAGCGCCTGGCAGGGACGCTCAGCGTCGGGGCGCGTCGGAATGCCACGTGGCTCCCGCACCGACCGCAGGTTGAGCTCGACCAGGCGCTCGCGGGCTGTCGAGCCGGCCTCGTCCCGACCCGGCCGGACACCAGCACCGGGCGCTACTCGTGCCCGATGAAGCTCTTCGACTACGCCCGCTGCGGGCTCCCCGTGGCGGTCACCGACCTGCCCTCCCTCGACGACCTCGACCTCGGCCCCTGGTGCGTGCGAGTCGTGTCACCCACCGTCGACGCCTGGACCGGGGCGCTCCGCCGCCTACCCGCGGCCGGCGATCAGGCCCTCGCGTGGGCGGCGCACCATACCTGGCGAGACCGGGCCGTGCGGCTCGGTGCGCTGCTCAGCGCCCTTGCCTCAGACGCCCGCGATAGAGACCCGCGATCGCACTGACGGTGCGCTCGACAGGAAACTCTTCCTCTGCGCGGCGTTGTCCGGCGCGCCCCATCGCCTCAACCAGCGACCTGTCGGCGAGCAGCGACCGCAATGCGTCGGCGAACCTCGCGGCATCGCCGGGGGGCGCCAACAAACCGGTCTGTCCGTCGACCACGAGCTCGGGGACGCCGCCCACGGCACTCGCCACGACCGGTCGGCCGTGGGCCATCGCTTCCAACACCACGCGCGGCAAGGCATCGCCGGTGGTCGGCAGGACGAGCACGTCCATGGCCCGAATGTACGGCGACGGGTTGGGCTGGTATCCGACGAGATGACAGCGCACGGACGGCCCCAACCGCGCCACCTCGGCCCGGAATGCATTCTCGTACTCGATGCTCCGAAAGCGGCCGACGACGAGCACGACGAGCCGTGGGTCTCCGAGGAGGACAGCGGCTCGCAGGAGTGTGAGCGGATCCTTGCGCCGGTCGAGAGAGCCAACGAACCCGACCACGAAGTCGTCACGGCCGAGGCCGAGGGCCGCTCGCACGTCGAGCTCGCCAGCCAAGGCACGGAACGCCGCAGCGTCGATGCCGTTAGGAATCGCCTCGGCCACGGCCGGTCGTCGCCGCGTGCACGCCGCCAGGAAGGCCCGTAGGGTAGCCCGACACACCGTCACCACGCAGTCGGCGCGGTCGAGCCAGAGCTTGCGATACCGCGCTGGGTTCTCGTAGTGGAATTGCACGTGGCAGACGTGCGGAAGTCCGGTGAGCCTCGAGAGAAGGACGGCAGCGAGGGCGGTCGAGCCCCGCAGGCTGTGGATGACGTCGGCCCGGTAACGACGAGCCAGCCCTACCAGCCGCGCCAGTGTTTCCGGCAGCCGTAGCAGGCTGCGGCCGGTACGCGGGTCGGCGAGCCCGGGCAGACGCGCGTGTGGGACCCCCGCGAGCGTGGAACGGCCGTCGGCCGCACGAGCGCTCGCCAGGACCGGTCGGAAGCCACAGGCCGGCAGCCGGCTGAGGAGGTCTCGCTCCAGGGAGGTCGGAAAGCCGACGTCCACGGTGAGGAGGAGCGCCGTGCCCCCAGCGGTCATCCTCGACTCCATCGGTCGTCAGCAGCGCGCGACCGCCCTGCACGACGAATCGCTGTCACTCCAGCTCCGCGGTACCCCCAGGCCGCCGGCGGCGCAGGCCCTGTCGGCCCGGGCGGAGTCCTGTTGCACCGGCCGCTTCCACCCATCGGGACGAGTGCGCATCCCGTCGCCAGTCGCCCGGGAGTCTAGGGTACGGCAACGATCCTCGGTTCCGCACGGGTTGGCGCGGCACGCCGATCGCGCGACGGCTCGTGGCTCGCCGCTGGTGACCGGCCCGGCAGGAGCCGGCATCAGGTCACCTCCGTGTCGGGGCCTGACCTGAATCCCGCGGGAGAGGCCACGGCTCGCGTCAGGCTTCGATGTCTCAGGCGTGGGGCACCGCAGAATCGCCCGCCAACGTTCGATGGCCTGGCGTCGCCGATTTCCCGGGCCGGCCGCAGTGACCGGCAGCGAAGCTGCGGCCCATGACCGTCACCATCGCGCCGAATCCAGGTTGACCGCCTCTTGAGCCGCAGGGAGCTTCAGGTGAGTTCCGGCAAGGCAGGCGGCGAACGCGAGCGGGCGGTGGTGCGGATCGGCATCGTGGGCGGTGGCCGGGGCGGCACTGCCCTCCTCGAGCGCCTGCAGCGCTCGGGCCTCGCGGCGGTCGCGGTGGTCGTGGACCGCCGCGCCGAGGCCCCCGCCCTCGGGCGGGCGCGCGAACTCGGGATCCCGACCCACCACGACCCGCTCGCGGTCTTCCGCTATCCCGTCGACCTCGTCCTGGAGGTCACGGGGGACTCGGCGGTGCTCGAGGCGCTCCTGGCGAAGCGCCCGCGCGGTGTCGAAGTTCTCGGCGCCGGGGGGCTCCGCCTGTTCTGGGACCTCGTCGAACGCGAGCACCGCCTGGGTCGGCGCATGGCCGCGATCCTCGAGGCCGCGCAGCGCTGCGTGGCGGCCGACGCCCCGGGCCGCGTCTTCGAGGTACTCCTCGAGGCGGCTGCGCAGGCGCTGCACGCCCAGGGGGCGTTCCTCCGCCTCCTCGAAGACGGCCGGCTCCGCCTCCGGGCAAGCTGGGGGCTCCCGCCCAGCGGCGTGCCCGAGGAGGTCCTGCTCGAGAGCGCCAATGGGTGGGCCGTCCGGGAGGGCCGCGTGGCCACCGTCGAGGATGTCGAGCGCGACGGGCGCATCTCGGCCGCGAGCCGTCGGGCCTTCCAGGAACTCGGGGTGCGCAGCGCCCTGGCCGTGCCCCTGCGCGGGGCGACCGGGGCTACAGGGGCTCTCATCCTCTGCTCCCGAGAGCCCAGGCGCTTCGCGGCCGAGGAGGTCCAGGCGCTCCAGGGGTTCGCCGATCTGGCGGCCGGCGTGCTCGCGCGGCAACAGCTCCTCGACGAGGCGCACCGACGCCTGGACGAAGCCGAGGCCCTCGCCAGCGCCGCCCGGGCGATCGGCGCCTCGCTCGAGCTCGACGGTGTCCTGGAGGGGCTGACCGAAGCGGCCCAGCGCCTGACCGCAGGCGACGCCGCCATGCTCGCCCTGCTGGATCCGGTGGCGGGGGAGATGCGGTTCCGGGTCCTTCGCGGCCATCGCACGCGCGCGTTCGAAGGGCTCCGCGTCCGACCCGGCCGAGGGATCGGCGGGTTGGTGCTCGAGACGGGGCGCCCCGTCCGCACGGACGACTACGCGAATGACCCTCGCATCACGAAGGACTACCTCGCGCCGACGCGCGCCGAAGGTTTCGTGGCGGAGCTCGCGGTTCCGATCGCCGTCGCCGAGCGCCCCGAGGGCGTCCTGTTCGTCGCGCGCCGGAGCGCGCGCCCGTTCACCGACCGGGACGAGGCGGCGCTCCTACGCCTGGCCGAGCACGCCGGGGCCGCGATCCAGAACGCGCGCCTGTACGCGCACGCGACCGCACGCGCCGAGGCGCTCCGGGCGCTCGGCGTGCTCACGCGAGCGCTGCTGGGCGCGGCGGATCCGGCCGAGATCCTGCGGCTGACTGTCGAGCACACCCTCGGCCTCCTCGCCGGCGCCCGATACGCCCGGCTCTGGCTCTGGGACGCGCAGGCCGAGGTCCTCCGTCCGGGCGCCAGCGCCGGCATCGCCCCCGAGGTCGAGCGCGCGGCGACCGACGTCGCCCAGATCGCGCCGGGGCAGGGTGTCGTCGGCGCCGTCGCCCAGGCGGCCGGGCCGCTCTTCATCCCGGACGTGCTCGCCGATCCACGGTGGATCAACCGTCGGCTGGCCGAGGCCGCCGGGTGCCAGGTCTACGTCGGGGTGCCCTTGCGGGCGGACGGGCGCTTGCTGGGCGTGCTCTCCGTGCTCTGCGCCCCCCGGCCGGCGCTCAGCGCGGAGGAGCAGGAGCTGCTGAGCCTGCTGGCTGATCACGCCGCACTGGTCTTGGATCGGGCCCGGCTCGTCGACGAACTGCAGCGGACCCTCCGGGACCTCCGCGCGAGCCAGGACCGGCAGCTCCAGGCCGAGCGCCTGCGCGCGCTCGGGGAGATGGCAGCCGGGGTGGCGCACGACTTCAACAACCTCCTGGCCGTGATCCTCGGCCGGGCCGAGCTGCTCCTGGCGCGCACCCCGGAGCCGGCTCGGATGCGCGAGCTCGAGGCGATCCGCCGAGCCGCGCTCGACGGGGCCGAGACCGTCCGACGGATCCAGGAATTCACCGGCACCCGCCAGGGGCGCCCGGCCGGGTGCGTCGACCTCAGGGCCGTCCTCGAGGACGTGGTCGAGTTCGCCCGCCCCCGCTGGGAGCGCGAGGCGCAGAGCCGAGGCGTGCGCTACGAGGTCGTGATCGACGGTGATGCGCGCCCGCGCGTCCGCGGGCACGCCGGGGAGCTCCGCGAGGTATTCCTGAACCTCCTCTGGAACGCGCTCGAGGCCATGCCCGGGGGCGGTCGGGTCACCTTCCGCATACGCCAGGGGGACGCCGAGGCGCTCGTCAGCGCGGAGGACACCGGCTGCGGCATGTCCGAAGAGACTCGGCGTCGGGTGTTCGAGCCGTTCTTCACGACCAAGGGGGCGCGCGGGAGCGGGCTCGGGCTCTCGGTGGCCTGGGGAATCGTGCAGCGTCACGGGGGCACCATCGGTGTGGACAGCGCCCCGGGCCGAGGCTCGACGTTCACGGTTCGGCTCCCGCTCGCCCCGGACGAACCCGTCCCTGCCCCGCCCCCGGCCGTCCCGAGGCGGCAAGGCTCGGCGAGGATCCTCCTGGTCGAGGACGAAGAGGAGGTGCGGGCAGTGCTGGTCGACGCGCTCGAGGCGGCGGGGTACACGGTGGTCGCCGCGCAGAACGGCAGGGACGCCCTGGCGCTGCTCGAAGACACCCGGCCGGACCTCGTGCTCACCGACCTCTCGATGCCGGAGCTTTCGGGCTGGGAGCTCATCCGGGCCGTCGGGGCCCGCTGGCCGGATCTCCCGGTCGCGTGCATCACGGGCTGGGGGGAGTCCGTCGACCCCGCGCGGGCGGAGCGCGAGCGCCTCCGGTTCGTCCTGACCAAGCCGGTCGCGATCCAGGATCTCCTCGACGCGGTGACGCGCGCGCTCCCGGCGCCATGAGCGGGCGTGCCGTGCGTCCGAAGCAGCCCGACGGCGACGGCGCCTCGGAACCCCCTCGGGAATGCGCGGCCCCGCGCGCGCTTATGGCGGACCGCACGCCTGGCGGAACTCCGCCTGGCACGTTTCTTGTGCTTTTCGGGCGGCGTGCTGACCGTCGGCTGGGCCTTCGCGGCGAGCGCGATGCACCGGCAGGCCGAGCGCCTGGACGCGATCGCGCACAACCTCGCCAACGCCGCCACGACCGGCTTCAAGGCGGCCGGGGTCGCGTTCGACGCGCTCCTGGCCTCGGCCATCGTCCCGGCGAGCCTCGGCGACGCCGGCGGCGCCCCGCCCCGCGTGCTGGCCGCGCGCACGGCGATCGACCTGCGGCCGGGGCCGATCCTCGCGACCGGGCGCCCGCTCGACGCCGCGATCGAGGGCCCCGGCTTCTTCGTCGTCGCCGGGCCGCGCGGGCCGGAGCTCACGCGGGCCGGCGCCTTCACGCGTGACGCCCAGGGCCGCCTCGTCACGCTCGACGGCCTGCCGGTGCTCGGCGAAGACCGCCAACCCGTCGCGCTGCCGCCCGCCGGCGAGGTGCGCCTGGCGGCCGACGGCGCCGTGCTCGGCGACGGCGCGCCCGTCGCGCGGCTGCTGCTGGTCGACGTGCCCGTCGGGCGCCTCCGCCGCACCGAAGCGGCGCGCTTCCGGCCGGCCCCGGGCACCGCGCTCGGCCCGGCGCCCGTGCGCCTCATCCCCGGGGCGCTCGAGGGCGCCAACGTGAACCCGGTCCTGGCGCTCGTCGAGCTGATCGACGCGCTCCGCATCTACGAGGCCGCCCAGCGGGCGGTCCGCCAGATCGACGACACCGTCGGCCGCGCCATCCACGACGTCGGCCGGCTCACCGGAGGGTCCGCATGATCCGCGCGCTCTACAGCGCCGCCACCGGCATGCAGGCGCAGCAGCTCAACCTCGACGTCGTCGCCAACAACCTCGCCAACGTCAACACGACCGGCTTCAAGCGGGCGCGGCCCGAGTTCCAGGACCTCGCCTACCAGACGCTCCGGCCCGCCGGGGCGCGCACGGGCCAGGGCGACCAGCCCGTCGGCCTCGAGGCCGGCCTCGGCACCCGCGTGGCGGCCACGCGCAAGATCTTCGCCCAGGGCACGCTCCAGCAGACCGACAACCCCCTGGACCTCGCGATCCAGGGCGAGGGGTTCTTCCAGGTGCTGCTGCCCGACGGCACCACGGCCTACACGCGCGCTGGCGTCTTCCAGCGCGACGGCCAGGGGCAGCTCGTCACGGCCGACGGCCACCTCCTCCAGCCCGCGATGACCGTGCCGGCGGGGGCGCTGGCCATCACCGTCTCGAGCGACGGCCTCGTGTCGGTGACCACGGCGGACTCGCCTCAACCCACGCAGCTCGGCCAGCTGACCGTCGCGCGCTTCGTCAACCCGGCCGGACTCCGGGCCATCGGCCGGACGCTCTTCGTCCCCACGGCGGCCAGCGGCGAGCCGGAGCTCGGCACACCCGGCCAGGCGGGGTTCGGCACGATCGTGCAGGGCTTCGTCGAGGCCTCCAACGTGTCGGTCGTCGAGGAGATGGTGCAGCTCATCACCGCGCAGCGCGCCTTCGAGGCCGCGAGCCGGGCCGTGCGCGCCGCCGACGACATGCTCGCCATGGCGAACACCGCGGCGGCCCGGTGATGGCGCCGCTCGCCCTCGCGCTCGTGCTCGGCCTGGCCGCGCCCGCCTGGGCGGGGGCGGCGCCCGCGGCCACCGTCCTGCCCCCCGAGGCCGTGGCGGACCTGGCGCGGGCGTGGCTCGCCGGCCGGGTCGGCGCGGGCGCCGAGGTGACCGTCCGGCCGCCCGCGCGCCCGCTCGTCGTGCCCGCGGGCGCGCTCCGCTTCGACGTCCGCCTGGAGAGCGGCGCCCTCGAGGGCCCCGGCGCCACCCTCCGCGTCACCGTGCTGAGCGACGGCGCGGCGATGGACGAGGCCGCCTCGGCGCTCGTGCGCGCGGCGATCCGCCGGCGCGTGCCCGTCCTCGTGGCGGCGCGCGCGCTCGGGCGCGGCGCCACGCTCGGCCCCGACGACGTGCGCGTGGAGGCGCGTGCGCCCTCGGCCATCCCCGCCGACGCCCTCGCGGGCCCCGAGGCGGCCGTGGGCCGCGAGCTCGCGCGCCCGCTCGCCCCGGGCGAGGTCGTGACCGCGCGCGCGCTCGCCTCCCGGCGGCTCGTCCGCCGCGGCGCCCGCGTGACGCTCCGCGCCGAGGGGCCGGGCTTCGTCGTCACCGCCGCCGGCATCGCCGAGGAGGACGGCGGCCCGGGCGACACGGTGCGGGTGCGCGCGCTCGCGGCGCCCCGGCTCCTCCACGGCGTGGTCGACGAGGACGGCACCGTCCGTGTGGCCTACTAGCCTCGCGTTCCTGCTCGGCGGGCTCCTCGCCGCGGCCCCGGCGGGCGCGCTCGAGCCGACCCCCTCGCTCTGGCGCGACCTGGGACCCGGCGGGCCGGTGGGCGACCTCAAGGCCCGGCGCGCCGGCGACGTCGTCACGATCGTGGTCGACGAGCGCTCGCGCGCCAGCCGGGCGATCGACACGTCGCTCGAGCGGAAGGGCAGCTTCAGCAGCGCCCTCACGCCGCCCACGCTCGCCAAGCCCGACTGGCTGGCCGGGCTGCTCGACGACCTCCGGCGCCTGGGCGCCGCCGGCACGAGCGCGTCGACGTTCGACGGCAAGGGCAGTCACGACCGGAGCGACCTCACGAGCGCCACGCTCACCGCGCGCGTGGTGCGCGTGCTCGACAACGGGCTGCTGCTCGTCGAGGGGCGCCGCATGGTCACCGTGGGCGACGAGGTGCAGACCGTCGTCGTCAGCGGGCTCGTCCGGCCCGAGGACGTCCGCGACGACAACACGGTGCTCTCCTCGCGGGTCGCCGAGGCCGACGTGCGCCTGGAGGGCCGCGGCAGCCTGACGCGCCGCCAGCGACCGGGGTTCTGGCAGCGCCTGGTCGACTGGCTCGGGCTCTAGCCGTGCGACGCTGGGCCGCACTCGCCGCCCTGGGACTTCTGCTGCTGCCGGCCCGGCCGGCCGCGCCCGGCGAGGTCCGCATCAAGGACATCGCGCGCGTGGCGGGGGTGCGCGACAACGACCTCTGGGGCTACGGGCTCGTGGTCGGCCTCGACGGCACGGGCGACCGCCGCCAGAGCGCCCGGTTCACCATCCAGGCCCTGCGCAACCTGCTGGCGCGCGAGGGGATCGCCCTGCCCGCCGACGCCCTCGACCGGGGCGCGCTCGATCCCAAGAACGTCGCCGCGGTGATCGTCACCGCGAAGCTGCCGCCGTTTGCGGCCGCCGGCGGCCGGATCGACGTGCTCGTCGCCTCGATCGGGGACGCCAAGAGCTTGCAGGGCGGGACGCTCCTGCCCACGCCCCTGCGCGCCGGTGACGGTCAGGTCTACGCGGTGGCCACCGGCCCGGTCTCGCTGGGCGGCGGCTTCGCGGCGCAGGCCGGCGGCAGCGCCGTGCAGAAGCAGCACCCCACGGCCGGCCGCATCCCCGGCGGGGCCACGGTGGAGCGCGCCCCGGCCACGACGCTCCGGCTCGAGCGGCTCGCGCTGAGCCTGCTCAGCCCGGACTACGCGACGGCCACCGCCATCGCCCGCGCGATCAACGCCGCCTTCCCGCGCCCGCTCGCCGTGGCGCGCGACGCGGGCACCGTCGAGGTCGAGGTCCCCGGCCCCGCGCAGGCCGCGCCGGCGGCGTTCATCGCCGAGCTCGAGGCCCTCCGGGTCCGGCGCGACGCCCCGGCCAAGGTCGTCATCAACGAACGCACCGGCACCGTCGTCCTGGGCCACGACGTGCGCATCGGCCCGGTGGCCGTGGCGCACGGCGCGCTCGCCGTGCGCGTGGACACGCGCCAGGTGGTCTCGCAGCCCCCGCCCCTGGCGCCCCCCGGCGCCGCGACCGTCGTCGTGCCCGAGACGCACGTGCAGGTGCAGGAGCAAGGCGGACCCCTCCGGCTCGTGCCCGCCGGCGCGGCGATCGGGGACGTCGTCGCCGCGCTCAACGCGCTCGGCGCCACGCCACGCGACCTGATCGCGATCCTCGACGCGATCCGCCGCGCCGGGGCGCTCGACGCCGAGCTGGAGCTGCTCTGATGCCGAGCCCGGTTGGTGCCGTGTCCGCGGCGTCCGCCGCCTGGGGCGCCGCCGCCCTGCCGCCGCCCGGCACGCCGGCCCGGGCGCGCGCCGTCGCCCGCGAGGTCGAGGCGCTCCTGCTCCAGCAGCTCGTCGGCGCGCTCCGGCGCACGGTCGGCGAGGCCGAGCCCGCGGCCGCCGGCACAGAGCTCTGGCGTGACCTCTTCGACGTCCACCTGGCCCGGGCGCTCGCCGCCAGCGGTGGCGTCGGCCTGGCTCACCTGCTCGAGGCGGCCATGACCCGCCCGGGCGCGGCGCCCGCGCCGCCGCCGTCCGATCGGGGACGGGTGGCGCCAGGAGGCGGCCCGTGAGCGTCCACGAGATCCCGGATGTCGGTCCCGACCGTCTCGGCCCCCGCCCCGTGCCGGCCTCGCCGCCGCGCCCCGGGGCCGCGGCGACGCCCCCGGCGGCCGGCCCCGGCCCCGACGCCGTGGCGGTGTCGGCCGCGGCGCACGAGCACGCGCGCCTGCGCGCGCTGGCCGCGGCGTGGGAGGCCGGGGCAGCCGCCCGCGCCGCCGCGCTCCGCCTGGACCTGGCGCGCGGCGGTCCCGCCCCCGACCCCGAGACCATCGCCCGGGCGATGCTCGCCCTGGGGCCCTCGGCGTGACGCCCGCCCCGGACCCGGCCGCGCTGCTCGCGCGCGAGCGCGCGCTCTGGCGCCAGCTCGCGACGGTCCTCGACGCGGCCATCGACGCCCTGGCCGTCGGCGACCTCGGGCGGCTCCGCGGCGCGCTCGCCGAGCAGCAGGCGCTGACCCTGGCGCTGCGGGCCGCCGGGCACGCGCGCGCCGCGATCCTCGCGCGGGTGGGCGCGCACCGGCTCGCCGAACGCGTGCCGGCGGCGACGCTCGCCGCGCTGCGCCGCGACCTCGGCGCGGTGGCCGGGCGCCTGGCGGTGTGCGAGCGCCTGCTCGCGCTCGGGCGCCATCACGTCGCCGGCGCCCTCGACGTCCTCGCCGCGGGCCTCGGCCCGGCGCCCGCGCACGCCCCGGCGGGCGGGCACGCCGTCCAGGAGGAGGCCTGATGAGCGGCCTGCTCGGCGTGCTCGGGCTCGGCGCCCGCGCCCTCGGCGCCTTCCAGCTCGACGCGGCCACGGCGGGCAACAACGCCGCCAACGCCCTCACGCCCGGCTACAGCCGCCGCCGCGCGGTGCTGGCCGAGCTGCCCCCCGTCACGCTCGGCCGGATCGCCGTGGGCAGCGGCGTCGGGGTCGCCACGCTCGAGCGCCTGCGCGACGCGCTCGCCGACCGCCGCTGGCGCGCCGTCCAGGGCGAGCTCGGCCTCTGGCGCGCCCAGGGCGACGCCCTGGCGGCGGCCGAAACCGTCCTCGGCGCCCCGGGCGACAACGCCCTGCTCGAGGCCGTCACGCAGTTCCTCGCCGGCTGGGGCGAGCTCGCCGTCCACCCCGAAGACCTCGCCGCGCGGCAGACGGTCCTCACCGAGGCCGAGACTCTGGCCGGGGTCCTCCGGCGGACCGCGGCCCAGCTCGCGACCCAGCGCGCCGAGCTGGCGACCGCGCTCGCCGACACCGTCGCCGCGGTCAACGACACGGCCCGCCGCCTGGCCGACCTCAACCGCCAGCTCCAGGCGTCGCGCGACAACCCCGCGCTCGCCGACGAGCGCGACCGCCTGCTCGACCAGCTGGCGCGGGATCTCGGCATCCGCACCCTCGCGGCCGAGGACGGCACCACCAGCGTGCTGCTCGAGGGCACCGGGCTCGCGCTCGTCAGCGGCCCGCGCGCGGCGACGCTCGCCCTCGCCTACGACCCGGCCACCGACACCTACGCCGTCACGCTCGACGGCACGGCGGTCAGCACGCCGAGCGGCACGCTCGGCGGACTGCTGGAGGCCCGCGACGGGGCGACCGGGCTCCGGGGGCTACTCGCCCAGCTCGACACCTTCGCCCGGGACCTGATCGCCGCGGTCAACGCGCGCCACGCCGTCGGCACCGGCCTCGAGGCCCCGACCACGGTGACCGGCAGCGTCACCGTCGCCGACCCCGCCGTGCCGCTCGCCGCGGCCGGGCTCTGGCGCCCGCCCACCGCCGGCGCCCTGACGCTCGGGGCCGTGGACGCGGGCGGGACCATCGTGGCCTCGGGCACGGTGGCGGTGGACCCGGCGGCCATGTCGCTCGCCGACCTGGCCGCGGCGATCGACGGCCTGCCCGGGGTGGTCGCGACGGTGAGCGGCGGGCGCCTGGTGGTCTCGGCGGAAACCGCCGGCCAGGGCCTCGTGTTCGGGCCCGACTCGAGCGGCGTGCTCGTGGCCCTCGGCGTCCACGGCCTCTTCACGGGCACCGACGCGCGGACCATCGCCGTGGACCCGGCGCTGCGGGCCGCGCCGGCCCAGCTCGCCACGGGCGTGGCCGACTTCGGGGCCGGCCGCGTGGCGCCCGGGGACAACCGCACGGCCGCCGCGCTCGCCGCGCTCGGTCAGGAGGCGGTGATCGGCGGGATGACGCCCGACGACTTCCTGGCCAGCCTGACCGGCGCGCTGGGCGTCGCGAGCCGGGCCGCGGCCGACCGCGCGCGCACCGTGACCACGCTGGCCGACGACCTCGAGCGCGCGCGGCAGGCCGTGGCCGGCGTCAACCTGGACGAGGAGCTCGCGCACCTGCTCCAGGCGCAGCAGGCCTACGGGGCCGCGGCCACGCTCGTCCGGGTCGCCAACGACATGCTCGACACGCTCCTGCGAGGGCTCTGATGCGGATCACGACGACGATGCTCTTCACCCAGGGCCTGGCCGGGCTCCAGGCCGCGCTCGACCGGTTCGCCCGCGCCCAGCGGCAGGCCGCCACCGGGGCGCGCCTGGCCGCCCCCTCGGACGACCCCGAGGCCGCGGCGCGCGCCACGCGCGCCACGGCCCGCCTGGCGGCGCTCCGGCAGTGGCAGCGGCAGGCCGCGGACGCCACGGACCTGCTGACCATGGTGGACGACACGCTCGGCCGCGTGGGCGAGGTGATGGCGCGCGCGCACGAACTCGCGCTCCAGGGGGCCAGCGACACCCAGGGGCCGGTCCAGCGCCAGGCGATGGCCGCCGAGGTGGACGTCCTGCTCGACACGGTCGTCGCCGCGATCAACGAGCGGCTCGACCGGCGCCAGCTCTTCGGCGGCCGGCAGAGCACCACGCCGCCGCTCCTGGTGACCCGCGACGCCCAGGGGAGGATCACGGGAGCGGCCTGGGGCCCGGACGTCACGGGGCCCGTGACCGTGCAGGTCGACGACGCCACCACGGTGGACCTCGCCGTGCCCGGCCCCCAGGCGTTCGGGGCCGACGCCGCGCCGGACTTCCTGCCGGGCGTCCTGATCCAGCTCCGCGACGCGCTCGCCGCCGACGACGGCGCCGCGGTGCGCGCCCTGCTGCCGCAGCTCGAGTCGGCCACCGACCGGCTCGACCTGGCGCGCATCGACGTCGGCGCCCGCCTCGGACGCCTGGACGGCCTCCGGCGAAGCCTCACCGACCGGACGACCGACGCCGAGAGCTTCCGGTCGACCCTGCTCGACGCCGACCTGGCGCGCGCGGCCATCGACGTGAGCCAGAGCCAGCTCGCCTACCAGGCCGCGCTCGGCGCCCTGCGCGCCACCCAGGGGCTCTCGCTCGTCGACGTGCTGCGCTGACCGATGGCGCCCGCGCGCGCGACGTCCGCCCGTTCGCGTCCTGCCGACGGGGACCCGCCCACCGTGCCGACGCGCCTCGCGGTCAGGTTCCCCGGGGGGCTCCCGGGGTTCCCCGGCCGCGAGCGCTTCGTCTTGCTTGCGCGCCCCCGGAGCCGGCCCTTCGCCTTCCTGGCGGCCGTCGGCCGCCCACGCGTGGTGCTGCCGGTCCTGCCGCTCGACTGGCTGGCCGCGATCCTGCCGCCGGCCCGCGTCGCGCACGCGGAGCTCGGCCTCGGCCCGGCCGAGCGCGCCTGGGCGGTCGCGGCGGTCGGGCCGGGCGGGCGGCCCGTCACCGTGAACCTCCGCGCCCCCGTGGTCGTCGACACCGCGCGGGGCGTCGGCGCGCAGCGGATCCTCGAGGACGCGCGGCTGTCCCTGGCCGCGCGCGTGCTCTGACGCCGTGCTCGTCCTGACGCGCGCGCCCGGCCAGGCCGTGCGCATCGGCGCCGACGTCACCGTCACCGTGGTGGCCGTGCGTGGCCGCACGGTGCGCCTCGGCATCGAGGCCCCGCCCGCGGTCGCCGTCTATCGCGAGGAGCTCTACCAGCGCCTGACCGCGTTGAACCGCGAGGCCGCGGCCAGCGCGCCCGGGGCGGTCGCCGCCAGCGCCGCCGCGCTGGGCGCCGGGCCGGCGTCGGACCCGCCCCCGCCGTGCGCGTCCTGCTCGGCCCGCTGAACCGCCGCGACCACCGCGCGGTCGCCGAGGACCTGGACGGGCTCGACGTCCGCCTCTTCGACCGCGCGCACGCCGACTGCCCGTTCGACCCGGCGCGCGAGCCGCTCGAGGCGCTCTGGCGCCGGCTGCCCGCCGACTGGCGCCCCGACCTGCTCGTCTGGTGGTCGCCGGAGTACGCGCTCGTGCCCGAAGGGATCGAGCGGTGCCCCGTGCCCTCGGTCGCCGCCGTGGGCGACTGGAACCTCGGGCTCTGGACGACCGCGCCGCTGCTCGAGGCCTTCGACCTCGTCGTGACCGACCGTCCCGGCGTGCGGGTGCTCGCGCCCCAGCTCGCCGTGCCCGTGGAGCGCTGGCCGCTCTTCTCTTTCGACCGCCGCCTCCACCGCCCCGACCCGGCGACGCCCCGCGACATCGACGTGCTCTTCGTCGGCAACCTCAATCCCGACGTGCACGCCGAGCGCCTGCCCTGGCTCGCCCGGCTCGCCCGGCTGTCCGACCGCCGACGCGTCCTCATCGCCTCCGG